>Ga0209515_10000297_pt1 | contig 94649 bp, 60 predicted proteins | sample Subgroupgradi54m_FD_187454 | JGI IMG/M metagenome (GOLD analysis project Ga0209515, IMG submission 187454) | Subsurface groundwater microbial communities from S. Glens Falls, New York, USA - GMW60B uncontaminated upgradient, 5.4 m (SPAdes)... ... | reverse complement strand
TGACGTTGGCACCGATTTCCACATCGTCCTCGATGACCACGGTGCCGGTCTGCGGGATCTTGTGATGGATCCCCTGGACCGTGGCGAAACCGAACCCGTCCGAGCCGATCACGGTCCCGGAATGGACGATGACCCGGTGCCCGATCTCCACCTTCTCACGGATGGAAACGTTGGAATAGATCAGGCAATCGGTCCCGATGCGGGCGCGGGACCCCACGGTGCAGCCGGCATAGATCACCGTGCGATCGCCGATCTCCGCACCATCCCCGATGACCGCGAAGGCCTGGATCGCCACTGCTTTCCCTAATCGGACTCGCTTTCCCACCACAGCCTTGGGGCTCACCCCCCGCGGGCGGTCCTCCGCCTCGGGATGCGCCAGGGAGGCCAGCTTTGCAAAAGCGAGGGAGGGGTTGTCGGTCCGGATAATCGGCAGCGGAGCGGAGCGAACCTCCTTGGAGGTGATGACCGCCGACGCCTTCGTGGACTCCAGCAGGTGCAAGTACTTCGAGTTGGCGACGAAAGTCAGATGTCCGGGCCCGGCCTCCCGGATGCCGCAGATGCCGGTGATCTGCGTGCCGCCCTCGCCCACTACGGTCCCGCCGACCATCTTCGCGATCTCAGCAAGCCGCCGGGGAAACGTCCCGTTGCCGCCCGATCGCGCCTTCGCGCGAGCTTTCATCCGCTCTTGCCGCCCTTCCCGGCCTTCTGGTTGAGAACGGAGATCACTTGGTCCGTCAGATCCAGCGCATCCACGCGGTAGAGGACGGCGCGGTCGCTGAGGATCAGGTCGAATCCCTTGTCCTTCGCCATAGAGGTCACGACCTGCTCGATCTCTTTCAGCAGCCCGCTGATCGCCTCTTCCCGCTGATCCCGCAAGGACTCCCGGACCTGTTGATCGAACGCGGCGAGGGCTTGAAGTTTTTGATCGATCGCCTGTTTCTGTTTATTCCGGCTGTCCTCGTTGAGAAGGGCCAGCTCGTCGCGGAGGTTGCGGATCTCCGTCACCATCTTCTCCCGATCCGCTTGCTTGGAGATCGCGAGTTTCTGGAACTCCGCCTCCTTGGCTTGGGTCGCCTTGTACTCCTTGAAGACGCGGTCCACGCTGACAATCCCAATCTTGCCCTGCGGCTGCGCGGAAGCGCGCGGCGGCGCCTCCTCCAGCGCCGGCCTCGGCGCGGCGGTTTCAGCGGCCTGCGCCAAGCAGACCGGGGAAACCAAAAGTGCCGGCAAAAGAAAAGCGGAAATTTTCATGGGTGTGTTAGAAGCTCCGACTGGCGGAGAAGTGAAGCCGGCCCGACTTGCGCTCGCCCTTGTCCGGATTGATCGGAAAACCGTAGTCCAGCTTGACCGGCCCGAAAGGGGTCTTGATCCGGACGCCGGCACCCGTTCCCGATTTGAAACCTTGCTGAGCGAAATCTCCGGCCTTCGGCCAGACGTTCCCGACGTCGTAGAAGGTCGCCACTTTCAGGAAATCCACCACCGGGATCGTGTACTCGGCGTTGAAGATCGCCATGGAGTTTCCGCCGACCGGATCTCGGGTCGAGGAGTCCCTAGGCCCCACGCGCCGTTCCTTGTAGCCGCGGATCGTGTCGGACCCGCCCGCGAAGAAGCGCTCGAAGATCGGGACTGAATCGGAACTTCCCATCTTCCCCGCCAATCCCGTCGTCAGGTGGAACTCCAATACCTGATTCTCCACGAGAGGCTGGAAGAAGATGCCGCCGCCGCCGGTCCATTTCCAGAAGTCCTTGTCGCCGCCAAGCACGGTCCCGGCAAACTCGAGTCCGCTCTCCAGGATGACCCCCTTCTTGGGGTTGAAGACGTTGTCCCGCGTGTCGTGGGTGTAGCCCAGCCGGACGGCCGAGATGAGGTTGGTGCCCAGCTCGTTCTTCAGGGCGGTGGAAGCGCTGTCGGAGACGTTGCTGACATTCACGTTCTCCAGCCGGTAGGTCATGTCCACGCGGTTGTAATCCCCCAGCGTGTGCCCGAGGCGCAGATCCCCGCCCACCCGGCGCAGTTCGAAGCTGTAGCCCTCGCCGGTGGTCCGGGTGGTGTGGAAAATGTCGAAGCCGAACAGGTACGGCCGATTAAAAATCCACGGCTCGGTGAACGACAGCGTGAAGTTCCTGCGGCGGGTGCCCGCCATCACCTCCAGCTTCATCTCCTGGCCGCCGCCGACAAAGGTCGGCCAGTTGAAGATGTCGAAGTTCCGCTGCGCGATCTCGGCAAAACCGATGAAGCTGTCCACCGAGCTGAAACCGCCGCCGAAGGAGAACTCGCCCGTCTTGGCCTCCTTGACGTTGACCACCAGATCCCGCTGGGACGTTTGGTCGGAGGAGGGGACCGTCTCCAGCGTCACCTCTTCAAAGTAACCTAGGTTGTACAGCCGCTCTTTGGAGCGCCGCAGTTTTTCCCCATCATACCGTTCCCCCGGGTTGAGCCTCAGCTCCCGGCGGATGACCGTGTCGCGAGTTTTGACGTTGCCCTTGACGATGATCCTTCCCACGTAGGCGATGGACCCTTCCGTGACCGTGTAGGTCACGTCCACTTTCTTCGTCTCGGGGTTGAGCACCGTGGCCGGCTCCACGGAAGCCGCCATGTACCCCTTGGCGAAATAGGCCGACTGGATCTTCCCGACGTCCTCAACCATGCGGTCCTGGCTGAACGGCTGCCCGGAGACCATCTTCATCTCTTTCTGCACTTGGTCCATGGGGATCTGCTGCACGCCTCGGAACGTGAGCCCTCCCACCAAGTAGCGGGGCCCTTCCTTCACCGTAACGTGGATCGTCATCCAGCGCTTCTGCTCATCGAAGCTGCTCTGGGCGCTGGCTTCCGCGTCGCTGTATCCCTGAGAGCGGTAGAGGGCCTTGATCCGTTCCTCGTCCTCCTTCAGGACCTCCGGCCGGTAGTAGCCGGGCGTGATGAACGACCACGACTGCTTGGTCGCTATCGCCTTGCGCAACCGCCGTGAAGACAAGTGCTCGTTCCCCTCGAACACGATCCGGCGCACGCGCAGCTTCTTCCCCTCCGTGATGTTGAGGAAGATCGTCGCCTTGTTGGTGGACTCCTCCACCTTGACGTCGGTAGTCACATCGACCAGGTAGAACCCCTTGGTCCGGTAGAGCTGCTTGATTCGATCCACATCCTGCTTGAGCTCCCGCCGGTCCAGCAGCTCCTGCTCCTTGGTCTTGAGCTCCTCCCGCAGCTTGGTTTCCCGGAAATGGCGCTGGCCGGTGATCACGATGCCGCTGACCAGCGGCCGCTCCTGCACGCGGAAGCGGACCATCTGCCCGCCCTGATAGGGCCGGAGTTCGGCCGAGGCATCGGTGAAGAAACCGGTGCCATACAGGCGCTTGATGTCCTCATCCACCGTCTGCTGGCTGACCCGGTCCCCGGGCCGGGTCTTGATCTTGGTGAGGATGGTTGCGGTGGAGACAATCTTGTTCCCCTCCACCTCCACGGAGGTGACCTTGGCCTCTTCCTGCTGGGCAGGCGGCTGGGCTGGAGGCTCCTTCTGCGGCTCTTCCGCCCGCGCAGGAGAGCACAATAAGAGGAAGAGAGCAAGAAAACCAAGGGAATGGATAAAGCGAAGTCTTACCATTTGGGGTAATTTAGCACAGCCGTCGGGGAAAGACAATCGAGAACGGCTTTAAACAGCGCGGGCAGAGAGGTTTTCGAAGCGGGTGAACTCTTTTAGGAACGCCAAGGAAACGGAGCCGACCGGGCCGTTTCGCTGCTTGGCGACGATCAGCTCCGCCTTGCCACGGTTCTCGTCGGTGGGATGATAGAGCTCCTCGCGAAAGAGGAGCATCACGACGTCGGCGTCCTGTTCAATTGCACCTGACTCCCGAAGGTCTGACAACTGGGGGCGCCGGTCCTCCCGCTGTTCGGGGCCACGCGAGAGCTGGCTGACCGCGATCACCGGGACGTTCAGCTCCTTCGCCAGCGCCTTGAGCGATCGGGAGATCTCCGAGATCTCCTGCTGGCGGTTCTCCCCCCGGAAGGAGCCCCGCATCATCTGCAGGTAATCCACGATGATCAGTCCGATCCGGTGCTGGTTCTTGAGGCGCCGCGACTTGGCCCTCAACTCGAGCGCGGAGAGGCTGGGCGAGTCGTCGATCAGGATCGGGGCCTCGGCCAGCTTCCCCGCGGCGCTGGTCAGCCTCGGCCAGTCCGCCTGGGCCAGGAACCCGGTCCGCGCCTTGTGGACATCCACCCGCGCGTGGGCGCAGAGCATCCGGTGGACCAGCTGCTCCTTGGACATCTCTAGGCTGAAGATGGCCACCGGCGTGCGCTCCACCACCCCGATGTGCTCGGCGATGCAGGTCGCGAGCGCCGACTTGCCCATCGAGGGCCGGCCCGCCACGATGATCAGGTCCGCCGGCTGCAGCCCCGCCGTCATCACATCCAGGTCGTGCATGCCGGTCGGCAGGCCGGTCACCATCTCCTTGCGCTGGTACAAACGTTCGATCGTTTCGATCGAGCTGGAGAGCATCTCCTTCAGCAGGATCGCCTGGGTGCCGAGCGACCGGTTGGCGATCTCGAAGAGCATTTGTTCCGCCCGGTCCAGCAGCGCCTCCGCGTCATCCTGATCCTCGTAGCACCGGCCCACAATCTGAGTGGCCGCGGCGATCAGACTGCGCAGCATCGCCTTCTCCCGGACGATCTTGGCGTAATGCTGGACGTTGGCTGCGGTAGGAACAACGGAGGTAAGCGAAGAGACGTAATGGGCGCCGCCGACCCCTTCCAGCTGGCCGGAAGCCTTGAGTTCTTCAGTCAGGGTGACCAAATCCACCGGCTTCTGGCTGTTGAACAAGCCGGTCATCGCCTCGAAGATCTTCCGGTGGGAGTCGCGGTAGAAGGAAGCGGCCTGGAGCATCTCCAGGCCGACGGGAACGGCCTCCTCGTCCATCAGCATAGAACCGAGCACCGCCATCTCGGTATCCAGGCTGTGCGGAGGGACCCTTTCCACCAAACGCTCTACCGTTGGAGACATCAGCAAACCCCTAACTGGGGTCTGACCCCGCGGGGTCAGACCCCCTCAGGTTTAAGAACAACCCGGAGCGTGGCCTTGACCTCCGGATGAAGCCGGACCACAATCGGATACTCCCCCGGATGGGTGAGGGGGCGTTCCATTTGGATCTGGTGTTTCTCGATGGCAATTCCCTGTTTCTCGAGCGCCTCGACGAGGTCCGATGGGGTCACCGAACCGTGCAGCTTTCCCTGCTCTCCCACGGAGACGGAGATCTCGCAGGGGGCCTCGGCCAGCTTGCGGCCTAACTCCGCCGCCTTCGCCTTGACCATCGCGGCCGCTCGAAGTTGGGCGGCGCCCCGGGCTTGCGCCGCGGAACCGGCCCCCCGGTCCGCCGCCACCGCCAGCCCGCGGGGGATCAGGTAATTCCGGCCGAAGCCGTCCTTCACGGTAACCTTCTGTCCGGCCTTACCGAGCCGGGGCACTTCTTGCGTCAGAAGGACTTCCATTATTCGGCGGTGACGTAGGGCATGAGTGCCACCGAACGTGCCCGCTTGACCGCCCGCGCCAGATCCCGCTGGTGCCGCGCGCAGTTGCCGGAAATCCGGCGGGGCAGGATCTTGCCTCGCTCGGAGGTGAACTTGGAAATTCGAAGCGTGTCCCGGAAATCCAGCCCGCCCACCTTCTCCCCGCAGAACTTGCACGACTTGCGCCGCACGAAACGCTTGCGCTCCACCCCGGCGCCCTTCCCGGTGATCTTTGCCTTGGGCTTCCCGCGACCTTTTGTCTCTCTCATCAGAACGGCACCTCCCCGGTCTCCTCTTCCCCACCGGGAGAAGCGTCAGGAACCTCCTGAGCGACCGGCGGCTCTTCCGCGGCGACAGTGGCAGGCTGCCCACCCGCCGGCTCCGCTCCCCGCGTGCTCCGGCCCGCCTCGCCGGCCCCCCGCGGTCTTCCCAAGAATTGGACGTTCTGCGCCACGACCTCGATCGTGGAGCGCTTCTGCCCATCGGGGGTCTCCCAGCTGCGGCTTTGCAGCCGGCCCTCGACGAAGACGGGCGACCCCTTGGTCAGGTATTCCCCGCACAACTCCGCCTGCCGGGCCCAGGAGACCACCCGGACAAAGCAAACCTCTTCCTTTTTCTCGCCGGAGGCCGAGTTGTAGGTCCGGTTGGAAGCGACCGTGAAGGTCGCCACGGCCGTCCCGCTGGGGATGTAGCGCAGCTCCGGATCGCGCGTCAGGTTCCCAATCAGAAAGACCTTGTTGAGGTTTGCCATCTTACGCCTCTTCTGGGTTCGTGGCGACCGGCTGGCTGCTGCTCGTAAGCCCCGTCTGGATCACCACCATGAGCCGGATCACCGGTTCGATCAGCTGCGCCACCCTTTTCACCGCCTCCACCGACGCCGGCGGAAGCTGCAGCCTGAACTGCAGGTAATTCCCATCGCTGAACTTCCCGATTCGGTAGCTGAGCTTGCGCTTGCCCAGCATCTGAGTCTCCTGGATCTTTCCCCCATGACGGGTGACGAGATCCGCGAAGTGGCTCTTCAACTGGGTCAGCCCCTCTTCGTTCAGTTCAGGGTCCGCAATCAGAATCGCCTCATAATCTTTGAATGAAGCCGCCATCATTACCTCTCCGTAATCTTCTGGTTAAACCGATTCATCGCTGCCGCCAAACCGCGGCTTATCCACATCTCGCATGCTTCACCCGCAAGGCCAAGGCCCTGCTCTAAAAGCTTTTCTTCAGACGCGGCGAACCGCCCCAGCACGAACGGGGTGAGGCCGGCGCTAAAGGAAGCGCCGCCACGCGCCGCAGCGCAGAGATCCTCGCCCGCCCGGTCCGACCGAATCCCAACCCGCAGCCTCGGGACCGCGGCCGTGCCCAGCTCCTCCAGGATGGAGGTCAACCCCAGATGCCCGCCGGCCGAACCCTGCCCCCTCAAGCGGATCATTCCCAACGGCAGGGAGACATCGTCGCAGATCACCAGCGCCTCGGACGGCTGCAGCTTCCAGCGCCGCAACAGGCAAGCGACCGATTTCCCGCTGGCATTCATGAAGGTCTGCGGAACGGCAAGCCGCACCGCCTGTTTCAAAAACTTCCCTTCTCCGAACAGGGCCGAGCAACCCTTGCCCTTCACCGGGATCTTCCATCGCTCGCTCAACCGCTCGGCCGCCATGAAACCGATGTTGTGGCGGGTCTTCACATACTCCGGGCCGGGGTTGCCCAGCCCGACGATCAGCCGGGTCAACCCTTCTTGGCCTCAGCCTTTGCTTCGGGCTTTCCTTCGGCTTTCGCTTCCGGCTTACCCTTCCCCTTCCCCTCCGCCGCCGGGGCTCCTTCCTCCCCCTCTTCCGGCTTCTTCTGCTTGATGACCTCAGGCTCCGCTGCGGCGGCACCTTCTTCAACGGGCGCGGTCGCCACTTCACGCTGCGGCTCAACACAAGCCACCACCGGCTGCTCCGGATCGGTGACCGCACGCACGCCGGCAGGCAACACCAAGTCTTTGACGTGCAGCGTCTTGCCCAGCTCCAGCCCGGAGATCTCCACAGCGATCTCCGCCGGGATCTCGGTCGGCAAACACTCGACCTCCACCTGCCAGCGCATATGCTCCAGGACGCCGCTCTGCTGCTTGACGCCGATCGCTTCTCCCTTGAAGGCCAGCGGTACTTCGATCTTGATCTTCTGGGTCAGGGAAATCTGGTGGAAATCCACGTGCAGCACCTGGTTCGAAACCGGGTGGTGCTGAAGCTCTTTGATGAGGACCACGTTCTCCCCGCTGACAAGGGCCGGATGGCCTTTGAGCAGCGGCTTGGAGTCCGCGTTGAAATTCAGCGTGATGAGCGCGTTCTCGCCCGCTTTCGTGTGCAGGATGCGCGACAGGTCCCGGCTGGAAATCTGGATAGCGACGGCCGATCCCCCTTCTTTATACACGACGGCCGGGATCTCTCCCTGGCGCCGCATCTCGGAGTTCTTTCCCTTCCCTTCGACGGTCCGGACCGCCGCTTCCAAAACGACCCGCTCTACTTTCTGTGTCATTTCCTCACCTTGGTCAGCCGCCTCTTTGCAGGCGATTCCTTTTTTGTCTCCTCGTCCCACTGTTCATGAAAAAGAACGCTGATGGAGGCCTCCTCGTGGATGCAGCGGATCGCCTCCGCGAACACCGGGGCCACCGAAAGCACCTTGATCTTCGAGAGTTTCCGCTCCTGCGGAATGGGGATCGAATCGGTCACCACCAGCTCCTTGAGCGCAGAGGCGGAGAGCCTTTCCCGCGCCGGCCCCGAGAGGACCGCGTGCGTGATCGCCGCGTAGACCTCCTTGGCGCCGGCCTCCTTCAACGCGCGGACCGCCTCCACCAGCGACCCCGCTGTGGAGACCAGGTCGTCCACGATCAGCGCGTTCTTCCCCTTCACTTCCCCCATGATGTCCATCACTTCGGCTTCCATGTGGTTGATCCGGCGCTTGTCCACCATCGCCAGGCTCGCCCGGAGCCGCTTCGAGTAGGCGCGCGCCATCTTAATCCCGCCGACATCCGGCGAGACCACCACCAGGTCCTGCAGCACCCGGTGCTTCGTGAAGTACTCCACAAAGGTATTGATCGCGAACAGGTGGTCCAGCGGGATATCGAAGAAACCCTGGATCTGCCCCGCGTGCAGGTCCATCGTCAGCACCCGGTCCGCGCCGGACACCGTGATCAGGTTGGCCACCAGCTTGGCGGTGATCGGCACCCGGGGCTGGTCCTTCCGGTCCTGCCGCGCGTAGCCAAAATAAGGAAGGACCGCCGTGATCCTGCGGGCCGAGGCCCGGCGGAGCGCGTCCAGCAGGATCAAAAGCTCCATCAAATGATCGTTCACCGGCGGGCAGGTAGGCTGGATCACGAAGACGTCCCGGCCGCGCACGTTCTGGTTGATCTTGACCCGGATCTCCCCCTCGCTGAACCTGCCCACAAAGGTGTCCGCCAGGCGGACTCCCAAAGATCCCGCCACCTGAGCGGCGAATTCCGGATTGGAGTTCCCGGTCAGCAGGATCGGCTCATCAGCCCCGCGCATGATTCCCTCCCAGTCTCTCTCCGGTCCGCACCACTGCCCCGGCCCGCACCGACACAGGACCCAAGAACAACGCGCCCCCCTCGATGCGGGCGCCGGCCCCGACGCGGCAGCCGGTCATCTCCACAAAGTTACCCACCGTGACGCCGTCTCCCAGATGGGTCTCCTCGCCGATCCGGCAGAAGGGACCCAGCTGGCAACGGCGCCCGATCCGGACGTCCTTCTCGATCACCGTGTGCGGGTAGATCACCGTGTCCTGCCCGATCTTGGCCGATCCGTCCACGTAGGTCGTGTACGGATCCACGATCGTGACGCCGCCCAGCATGAACCGCTCCAGGATGCGCGAGCGCATGATCGTCTGCACGCGCGCCAGGTCGGCCCGCGTGTTGATCCCCAAAAACTCCCCCACGCTGCGGGTCGGCGCCGAGGCGATCGGGGCGCCGGACTTCACTAAATAGGCGACCGTGTCGGTCAGGTAAAACTCCCCGCTGGGGGCCGGCTTCACGGTCTTCAAAGCCGTCTGCAGCGCCTTGAACTGAAAACAGTAGGCTCCCACGTTGATCTCTTCAATCGCCCGCTCGGCCTGCGTGGCGTCCCTGTCTTCCACGATCCGGACGATCCGGCCGGTCTGGTCCCGGACGATCCGGCCGTAGCCGGTCGGTTCGTTCAGCTGCGCCGTCAGCAGCGCGCAAGGGGCCTTCTCCTTCCGGCGGGCATCGATCAACCCCCGCACGGTCTGGGCCGTCAGCAGCGGGGTGTCGCCGTAAAGGACCACGACATCCCCGTGGAATCCCCGGAGCTTCGGCATCGCCTGCAGGACCGCGTGCGCCGTTCCCTTCAGGCTGCGCTGGACCACGGTCTCGACACCCGGCCCCAGATGGCTGCGCACCAGATCGGACCGGTATCCGACCACGACCACGATGCGGCGAATCCCCACTTGCCGGATGGCATCCAGCACGTGGCCGATGAGCGGTTTGCCGTAGAGGGAATGCACCACCTTCGGGATCCGGGAGAGCATCCGCGTCCCATCTCCCGCGGCCAGGACGATCGCCGCCGGCGAACCGCGCCGTGATGCCATGCCGCCTTAAGCCACCTGCCTCTTGCCGTCCCGATACACCAGGATGGGGGCCGCCTTCTGCGTGATGCACTCGGGTGTGATGATGCACTCCACCACATCCGTCTGCGCGGGCAGGTCGAACATGACCTCCAGCATGATCTCCTCCAGGATGCCGCGGATCGCCCGCGCACCCGTCTCTTTCGCCTGCGCCTGCTCCGCGATGAGGTGGAGGGCCTCCTCCTCGACGGTGAGCTTCACGTTCTCCATATCGAAGAATTTCGCGTACTGCCGGACGATCGCGTTCTTGGGCTTAAGCATCACGTCCACCATCTCCTCCCGCGTCAGCGGGCTGCAGGGCGTGATGACCGGGAATCTCCCGACGAACTCGGGGATCATCCCGTATCGGATCAGGTCTTCCGGCTCCACATGGGCGAGCAACCCGCCCAGATCCAAGGGGACGGCGCCCGTCCCACCAGGACCCTGGAAACCGATCACCTTCCGGCCCAACCGCCGGCTGATGATCTTGTCCAGTCCGGAGAAGGTCCCTCCGCAAATGAACAGGATGTTGGTGGTGTCCACCTGGATGTACTCGGCCTGCGGGTGCTTGCGCCCTCCCTGGGGAGGCACGTTGGCAACGGTGCCTTCCACGATCTTCAGCAGCGCCTGCTGCACCCCTTCGCCGGAGACGTCCCGCGTGATGGAGACGTTCTCCTGCGTCTTGCCGATCTTGTCGATCTCGTCAATGTAGACGATCCCGACCTGCGCCCGCTTCACGTCGAAGTTGCAGTTCTGCAGCAGCCGCAGCAGGACATTCTCCACGTCCTCGCCCACGTAGCCGGCCTCGGTCAGCGGCGTCGCGTCGCAGAGGGCGAACGGCACGTCCAGGATCTTGGCCAGCGTCCGGGCCATGAGCGTCTTCCCGCAGCCGGTCGGGCCCACCAGCATGATGTTCGATTTCTCCAACTCCACGTCGTCATCGGCCGGAGCCGCCCAGACCCGCTTGTAATGGTTGTAGACCGCCACCGCCAGCTGCCGCTTCGCCCGTTCTTGTCCGATCACGTACTGGTCCAGCTGGCGCTTGACCTCCGCCGGTTTCGACAGCTCCTTGACCGTCGGCGTCTTCTTCGGTCCGTGCGACAGGTCCTCTTCCTTCGTCAGGATCTGCCCGCAGAGCTTGACGCAGAGGTCGCAGATGTAGACCCCGCCGGGCCCGCTGAACAGTTTGTGGATCCGCTCGCGGCCCCGCCCGCAGAAGGAACATCGTTCTCTTAGTGTTGGTGGCATCGTTTAAACCGTTGGAGTATCAGAACCTTCGAAGATGGGTGTAATCTCTGTGGTGATAGCGGCTCTATTGTATGCGCTGTTTCCCCGGTTGACAAGCCCCAAAAGTGGCTGCCCCGCTAGGCGCCTTACGCGTTGACACGCTCCAGGCATTTCCTCGCCGTGCCTTAAAAAATCAAAGGTCCGGCTCGGTCATTCGAGCGCTTGCGCGAGGTTCGCTCCCAGGGAGCACCTGATGAGGCCGGCTGGACCTTTAGGTCCAACCGGCCTCATAAACTGCCCCGCTAGGATTCGAACCTAGACAAGCAGATCCAAAATCTGCTGTGCTACCATTACACCACGGGGCATCAGACCGTCTTTACGGCGTGGACCTGCCAGGAAGGACGCTGCCCTTTAATTTTCTCGGCCGCGGATTCCGCTTCTTCCCGTGATCCGCACAACGCGAACACCGATGAGCCGGACCCCGAAACCATCAGCCGGGACAACCCCGCGATCTCCTCGAGTTCCGCCTTCACGCGCCGCATTTCCGGGTAGAGAGCCTCAACGGTAGGTTCCAAGGCATTGAAGAGAAGGTCCCGGATCATTGAAATTTTCCGCTGTTCGAGCGCCCGAATCAGGAGTGTAGCATCGGGGTTGGGGCCGGTCAACTTGAAGGCCTGGTAAACGTTCTTCGTCGGGATCAGGAAATCCGGCGTCACCAGCAGATGCCACAGCGTGGCGGTCAGCGGGACCGGCTCGATCCGGTCTCCCCTGTCCCGCCCCAGCGCCCAGGGCACGTTCGCCGCGAAGAAGGGGACGTCGGATCCTAGAGATCGGGCGCATTCCATCAACCGTTCCGCCGGCAGGACGCTGCCGCTCAACCGCTGCAGCGCCAGCAACACCGCCGCCGCATCGGAAGAACCCCCTCCCAACCCGCCGCCGACCGGGATGCGCTTCTTCAGATGGATCCGGACCCCGTCCCTCCAGCCGGAAACCCGGCGGAACTCCTCGGCCGCCCGCACCGCCAGGTTCGTCCTGTCCGATGGAACCTCCGGCGAACCACAGCGGAGCTCGATGTCTCTTCCGGGGCCGGCTTCTACGATCACTTCGTCGGCCAGGCTGATCCGCTCGAACAGGGTCAGCAGCTCATGATAACCGTCGGGCCGCTTTCCAAGAACGGCGAGATGGAGATTGACCTTCGCGCTGGCGGGCAGATGAACTGAATTCAACTACGGGATCGGCTTGAGATCCGGAGGTTCTCTTCTCCGGTACAGAGGCAGTTCGGCTGCCGGAACCACCCAACGGGTTCCTTTCGCCGCGTCCACAACAGTGACCTCATTGAAATTTTTGAAGTCGTAGTTGTCGGTCACGTAGGCGGCCGCCCCCACCAAAGCCTTCGTGACCTCCTCGACCGTCGCCGGCTTCTCCGGAGCGGCCTTCTTCTTCGCCTTCGCCTTCGCTTCCGGATCGATCGGCTTGAACTCGTTCATCACCCTTTTTGCGATCTGCTCGGTCACGAACTCCGGCAGGGAGATCGCTTCCAGATAGAAGAAGTCCGACCACTGTTCCGGCGGCCCCAGCTGTTGGACACCGTTCGGCAGCGCGGAATTCTCCAGCTTCTCGATCGAAAGAAGCGTCCCGCCCCCCTCATCCAGATGGATAGTGAACAGGAACGCCCCGAACTGACCCAGCGGTTTGAGAGAGACGAAGACCAGAGCGGACTCCCGCTTGATCTGGCGCACCGCCCACTCCTCCGGTTTGAGTTTTTCCTCTTCCCCTTTGAGCTCCATCGTCACCGACAGCACCATCGGCAGCAGCTCGCCGAATCGCTTGGAGGGGGCGGTGTAGCGGCTGAGCAGCTGGGGCAGCGGCCTTTTCTGCAGATCGATGATGAAGTTCGCCACGGTATCACGCGCCATTTCCTCGGGCTGATGTCTCAAAGAAAACTCATTCCGGCTCTGCATCTCGCTGATGGAGATCGATTGCATGTACGCTTTCTTCGAATCCAGGGTGTGCCCCGAGAAGATGATGTCCAGGTGGTCGGGCCCCGGGTCGCGCGCGATCAGCTCGTAGAACTCCAGCGGCGCGTCGGTGGAGAGGCAAGCCCGCATGAGCGCGGTGGAAACCTGCTGAAGCTTCCTCAGCGGCTCGGTCGGCTCCCGGGGAGGCCCGTCGTCATCCGGGACCTTCTTTTCTGCGTGGGCGAAGGAGCCCCGCGTGAACATCCGGAAGTCGAATGCTTGCTGGGTGTATTTTCCCTCAACGAGGACCGGGGGAAGCTCCGGCAAGCGGGAAGAGGCGTGCCTGCGCAGCTCGTCGATGAGCCCCGGGATCGAGACGAGCGCCCCGAGCGTGGTGCCGACCAGCTGCGCCTTGACATCCAGGTGGTACTCCGCCCTGCAGACGGCCGTCAGCCTCTCGGCGACCTTCTCCTTGGGATAGCTCGACGGCCCGCAAGAGGCCAGGAAAAACGCCGCCGCGATCCCGACCGCTAGTGTTTTATTTTTGTGCGCGAGCTTTTCCATACTCTGTGAAGATCGCTTCGATATCGTCGTACTCCAACTCTTCCCGCTTGAGCAACTCATTGGCGAAGCGATCCAGAATCACCCGCTCCTTGGTCAGCATTTTCTCCACCTCTTCCGCGCAGGAGCGGAAGATCGCGTTGGTTTCGGCGTTCAGCTCCGCCTTGACCGCTTCGGAAAGCTGGGAATTCCCGCTTGAGTAGATGGTCTGCCGGCCAAACGGCATCATCCAGTCCCCCAGATATTTGGAGCCCATGCCCAAACTCCAGACCATCTGGTGGGCCACCGCCGTCGCGTGCTGAAAATCGCCAGACACTCCGGTGGAGGTCTCCCCGAAAACCAGCTTCTCCGCTACATAGCCGGCCAGAGAGACTTTGATGTCGGCCAACAGCTTCTCCCGGCCCTGCGTGTGGAACTCCTCCCTCGGATTGTGATAGACCACCCCCAGCGTCCCCCGGCGGGCAATGATGGAGGCCTTGAAGACATCGTCCGTCGGGTGGAAGAACTGCAGCGTGATCAGGTGGCCGGCCTCGTGGTACGCCACCCGGCGCCGCTCCGCCTCGGTCATGCTCTTGCGATGCTTGACCCCCAGTTCCACCCGCTCGATCGCCGCCGAGATGTCTTTGTAGGACACCGCGTCCCGCTTTTCCCGCGTGGCGATCAAGGCCGCTTCCTTCACGATGTTCTCGATCTCCGCCGGGGTCTTCCCGACGGTAATCCGGGCCAGCCGCCCCACCTCGATGTCCGGGCCGACCTGCACCTTGCTCAGGTAGAACTTGAAAACCTTTTCTCGCCCTTCCAGGTTCGGGCGGTCCACATAGATCTTCCGGTCAAACCGGCCGGGCCGCAGAAGGGCCGGGTCCAAAACCCCCTCGGCGGCATTCGTCGCGCCGATCACCACGACATTTTCCTGTCGGCCCTGCAGGCCGTCCATCTCCACCAGCAGGGCGTTGAGCGTCTGGTCGGTCTCCTGCCCGCCCATCGAACTGAAGCTTCGACTTCGGCCTATTGCGTCGAGCTCATCGATGAAAATGATGCAGGCCCCGCTGGCGTAGGCCTGGCGCCGGGCATTTTTGAAAACCTTCCGGACCCGGCTCGCTCCGACCCCGACGAACACTTGGACGAAATCGCTGGCCGCCATCGAGAGGAACGGGATCCCGGCCTCGGTGGCGATCGCCTTGGCGAGGTAGGTCTTGCCGCAGCCGGGCGGCCCTTCCATCAGGATGCCGCGCAGGATCTTTCCGCCGACCTTCTTCAGCCGCGCGTGGTCCTTCAGCAGCTCGACCACCTCCTGCGCCTCCTCCTTCGCCTCTTCAATCCCGATCACCTCGTCGAAGCGCACGCGCACCTGCTCTCCCTTCACCTTCTTGTCGCTGTCCATCTTGGAGAAATAGCCGAACATGATGTACACATAGACCAAGGCGTTGAGCACGCCGATGGCGACCCACACCAGGATCATCAGCGGCATCTGGGCCAGCTGCATGTTCCGGTAGAAGGACTCCAGCTTCGACATCCCGTACCAGGTGAGGACCGAGCAGATCAAGACAAACCAGAAGATCGTCAACGCCAGCCAATGGTCCTGGCACCAGGTCGAAAATTTTCTCCAAAAACGCATAGGAATCAACGCCCCTTTCTTTTTCCGGAATGTGCTCGAATGAGAGAGTCCAGGCGATCCGTCATCTCAGGGTCTTTAGTTTCCAACTCCAGACCTTTTTTCCAAACCGAGAGCGCCTCCTGCTCCTTCCCTAACTTTAAGTATACCTCACCCAAATGCTCAAAGACCTCTTGATCTGGCAGCCGCGCCGCCGCTTGCTCCAAAAGGTTCAGCGCATCCTCCGGATGGTCCAGTTTGAAATAGGCCCAGCCGAGGGAATCCATGGTGGCGCCATTCGTGGGATCCTGCCGCATCGCCCTCTCCAGCAGGCTGACCGCCTCCTCTAAATGAATGCCCTGGTCCGCGTAGAGAAACCCCAGGCTGTTCAGCAGGTTCGGGTCGTCCGGATGCTGGGAGAACGCCTCCTGAAGAATCCGTTCCGCTTCCTCGAACCGTCCTGTCCGCTGGAACAAGCCCGCCATCTGGAGAGTGGGCCGGAGATCCTCCGGAGACAGCTGCGCCGCCTGGCGGTACGCCTCCTCCGCCGCGGCAACCTTGCGGCCGGACTGATACGCCTGGCCCAGCGCCATCCAAAGATCGGCCTGGCCTTCCGCGGGGCTTCGGGGATCCAAGATCATCTGGATCTGCTGCGCCGCTTCCTGCCAGCGCCCTTGATCAATCTGGACGTAGGCCAGCTCCATGTGCGCGGCCGGATCGCGAGGCTCGTAGCTGAGATAGCGGGTGAGCCAGCGGGCCGATTCTTTTAGGTCGCCAAGCCGGTAGGAAATCTGCGCCAGGTAATGAATCAATTGCGTGTTCACTGGCTCCTGCTGCAGCGCCGCTAAAAACTGTTCCCTCGCCTGCTGGAGCTGGCCGGCCAACTCCAGGCTGACCGCCAGCCCCAAGCGGGCCTCCAGGAAATTTGGATCGATCTCGACCGCGCGGGCCAGATGCTCAACCGACTCGGTCCACTCCTCCACCTTGGCGTACAGCACCCCGATGTTGAAATGGGCCACCGCCGAATCCGGGCGCTCCTGCAGGAGGCGCTCATACACCGCCAACGCCTCCTGCAATTTTTCCTGCAGGAGGTAGAGATCGGCCAGTTGGCTGAGCGCCCCGAGGTTCTTGGTGTCCTGATTCAGGACCTGCGCGTACTGATCCGACGCCTCTTCGAACCGGCCCTGATCCGTGTAGAGCACTCCCAGTACGAAGCGGGGTTTCGGATCCGAGGGGTCTGTTTTGCAGGCTCGCTCCAGGATGTGGATTGCTTCGGCCGGCTCGTTGTTCTGCAGGTGGACGATTCCAAGCCGCAGCAGGATCTGCGCGCTGGAGGGATCCCGATGGGAGGCGCTGCGGTAGTAGGAGATGGCGGCTTCCATGGCTCCCCTGTTTTCCGCCAGCAAGCCCGCCAGGTAATCCGCGAGACCGTTCTGCTGGAGGGGGGGCTCCCCTCCGGGCACGGGCAACCCGATCGCGCCGCGCGCGTCGGCCGCCCAGGCAATACGCTCCGCCTGCCTGCATCCCGTGAGGATGCAGGAAAGCAGCAAAAATAAAACCGTTAAGGTTTCAGCTCTGGGCTTCATCCTGAACCGTCACTCCCTTCCGGAAGGAAGGGCTAACTCTTCTTGTGCCGATCGCGTCGAAGTCGCTTCTTCCGCTTGTGCTTCGCGATCTTCTTCCGACGCTTCTTCCTTAGATTAGGCATACAACCCCTTTTTCAGTAAATGATCTTGTTCAGGGAATACTCGATCAACCCCTCGGCTCCCGCCTTCTTGAGCTCCGGGATCAGGTTGCGGATCACCTTCTCGTCCATCACGGTCTCGATCGCGAACCACCCGGGGCTGCTCAGCGGCGAAACCGTCGGCTTCTTGATGGCCGGCAGGACCTGCAAGACCCCCCTCAGGGCTTTCTTGGAAACGTTCATCTTGAGCCCCACCTTGCCCCGCGCGGCAATCGCCCCTTTCAGCAGAGTGGCCACCGACTCCAGCTTCTTCCTCTTCCAGGGATCGCGCCAGACCCCCTTCCCCGCGATCAGCTGCGTCGACGAGGTGCAGATGGTGTCCACGATCCGGAGCTTGTTCGCCCGCAGAGAGGATCCGGTCTCCGTCAACTCCACGATGGCATCCACGAGCCCGGTTCCCACCTTCGCTTCCGTCGCCCCCCAGGAGAACTCCACCGCGGCGTTGACCTTGTGGCTCTTGAGGTACGCCTTGGTCAAGTTGACCAGCTCGGTGGCCAGGCGTTTGCCTTCCAGATCCTTCGGCCGCATGATTTTCGAATCCACCGGCACCGCCAGCACCCAGCGCACCGGATCCATGGTTCTCTTGGAGTAGGGCAGTTCCGTTACCTTCACCACATCCGAGCTGTTCTCCAAGATCCAGTCGTTTCCGGTGATGCCGCCGTCCAGGGCCCCTGCCTCCACGTACCGGGACATCTCCTGGGCCCGCAGCAAGATGATCTCCATCTCCTCATCATCAATACTGGGAAAGTAAGAGCGGTCCGTCACCGTCAGCTGGAATCCAGCCTGCTGGAAAAGATGGACGGTGGATTCCTGCAGACTCCCCTTCGGCAATCCAAGTTTAAGCCTCATCTTCACACCCCTCCTTTAGGAAAGCCCGTATTATAGCGTCGAGCCTCCGTGAAGTCAACGTTACGAAATAGCATGATTTACGTCATTTCTAATTTTGCGCCTTTATATCCCGCTTGGCAGGAACACCTTCTTCGGATAGAATAAGCGGCCATGAAGTGGATGCGCAAGCATATCTTTTGGATTGCCAGCGTCGCCGTGGTGGGAACGGTCCTGTGGCTCGTCACCACCGCGGTCACCCTGCACTCCGTTCAGCCGGAATCGGCCGGCACCCTATTCGGCCGGAACGTCTCCCCCTCCGACCACCTGAAAGCCCTGCAGGCTTCCATGCACCAGGCCATCCTCACCCACGGCGATCGAACCCGGAAGGATTTCTCCACGCAGGAGTTGGAGGAACAAGCCTGGGAGAGACTCCTCTTCCTGCGGGAGGCCGAGCGCAAGGGGATCCGGGCCTCCAACCAAGAAGTGATACGGGAGATCCAAACCGCCCCTCTCTTCCAAAGAGAGGGCCAGTTCGATTCGGCCGGCTATCAAACCATCATGCAGTACAGCCTGGGAACGACCCCCAGAACCTTTGAGGAAGAAACCCGCGATGACCTCATCATCCAGAAGCTGATCAAGCAGGTGATCGGGACCCCCTCCGTCACCGACAAGGAGATCCGGGAGAGATTCCAGCAGAGGGGAGGCGCTATGCGGATCGAATTCGTGACTCTGCCCGACACTCGAACGGCGCGTGAGATCGCCGACGCCTGCCGGCAGCAGCCGGAACAGCTCCAGCGGATCGCCAAGCAGAACAACTTGAAAATCACCGCCACCGATTTCTTCAAGAACGACGGATCGGTCCCCGGTCTTCAGAATGTTAGCCCACTCTTCGGGCAGATGTCCAATCTTCAGCCCGGCGAAGCGGCCGGCCCGTTCAAGTCCGGCACCGGCTGGGTCGTGGCCCGTCTCAAAGATAGAAAACCGCCGGAGGAGAAGGACCTCGAAGCGATGCGGCCCGATCTGGAAAAAGAACTGACCGCGCGCAAGAGGCTCCAGAGCTACCTGTCCTGGTACCAGGATTTAATGAAGCGGGCCAAACCTCAGAGGAAACCTCTCCGGCCCGGCCGATGACCCCGTTGATCTTGGCTTCAGCCAGCCCGCGCCGCAAGCTTCTGCTGAAACAATTCAAGATCCCCTTCAAGATCGTCCACAGCCAGCTCTTCGAACCGCCGCCCGGTCTTCTCAGCCCTATTGCCTACACCCGTAAACTAGCGCTCGCCAAAGCGCAGGTCGTGGCGCAGAAAGTAGGCGCAGGCTGGGTGCTCGGCGCGGATACCGTCGTCGTCCACCAGGGCCAGATCCTCGGCAAGCCGGTGGATTTCGCGGACGCCTGCCGGATGCTCAGCCGCCTACAAGGGACCACGCACAAGGTGGTCACCGCCATCGCGCTGGTGAACGCCGCCACCTCCAAATCCAAGGTGGCGCACGCGGTCAGCTGGGTGACGATGCGGCCGCTCGAACTCCGGGAGATCGCCCGGGTGGCGACCAAAAACATGGACAAGGCGGGCGGCTACGCGGTGCAGGAAAAGAAAGATCCGGTTATCAAGAAAATCCGGGGATCGTACACCAACGTGGTGGGCCTGCCGATGGAAGTCCTAAAGAAACTCCTGATCTCCCTGCCTAAGTAACCTCGAGTTCCCGCCGGACCTGCGTCTCCATGTGGTACACGTAGTCGGCGTAGCTCCCCGCGTACTGCACCACCGCGCCGTTCTTCACCTCCAAGATCTGCGTCGCCACCATGTTCACGAAGGTCCGGTCATGGCTGATGAAGAAGAGTGTCCCCTGGTACCGGCGCAGGGCGGCCCCCAGCGCCTCCACCGTTTCGAAGTCCAAGTGGTTCGTGGGCTCGTCCAGCAGCAGCACGGAGCTTTTCGCCAGCAGCAGGCCGGCCAGGCAGAGCCGCGCGCATTCCCCGCCGCTCAAGACCGAAACCGATTTCTTGACGTCGTTCCCCTTGAACAGGAAGGATCCCGCCATGGCCAGCGTCTCCTGCCGGGTCACCCCGGGCGCCGCTTGCGCTTCCAGTTGAGTCAAAACGTCCCGCTTGCGGTCCAGCGCGGAGACCACGTGCTGCGCGTAATAGGCAACCGGGCAATTGATGGCCCACTGGAACGTCCCTCCCCTCGCCACCAGATCCCCCGCGATCGTCCGCATAAAGGTGGTCTTCCCTTGCCCGTTGTCGCCGAGCACCGCCACGTGCGCGCCGTGGTCCACATCCACGTGGATCTTCTTGGCCACGAGCTTCTCCGGGTAGCCGATCTCCAGATCCTTGCAGCGGAACGCGACGCCGTTGCGCCGCGGCATCTCCGGCATCCGGATATGGACGGTGCTCTGCGCCTCCGCGATCTCCACCGTCTGAAGTTTCTCGATCTGCTTCATCTTCGAACGGGCTTGGGAAGCTTTCGAGGCCGTGGCCTTAAAACGGTCCACGAACACCTGGAGCTGCTTTCGTTTTTTCTCGATCGTCACGTTGGTGGCGGCCGCCAGGGCTTTCTGCTCCTCCTTAAACTCCAGGTATTCCTCAATCGTGCCGGGATAGAGGGCCAGCCGGCCGTTCTCGGCCTCCAGCGTGTGGTCGCAGGTCTTCTTCAGAAACTCCCGATCGTGGGAGACGACGATAAACCCCCCGTCGAAATCCTCCAGGAACTCCTCGAGCAGGATCAGCGTCTTCAGGTCGAGATAGTTGGAGGGCTCGTCCAAAATCAGGAAGTTGGGGTCCGCCAGCAGCATCGCGGTGAGCTTGACGCGGGTCTGGGTGCCGCCCGAAAGGCTCTTGATGGGCGCCTCCAGCATCTCGTTCTTGAGCTGGAACCGGGCGGCGATCTCGCCGCAGCGCCAGGCCTCCTGCCCAGTGTAGCGCTCAAGAAAGGCCAGCACCGTCTCGGTGGGCTTGAAGGCGTCGTGCTGTTCCAGGTAGCTTAAGCGGAGATCGGAACTTTGGATAACCTGGCCGGAGTCGGCCGTCTCCTGCCCGGTGATGATCTTGCACAGCGTGGACTTCCCCGCCCCGTTGCGGCCGATGAAGCCGGCTTTCTGCTCGCTGTTGAGCGTGATGCTGGCCTGGTCAAAAATGACGCGGGCGCCGTAGGCTTTATGGATACTTTTGAGCTGCAGAATGGCGGGCATGGTTGGGGTAGCTTAGAAGCTCTAGGAGGCCGCGTCAAGATACGCGGAGATCTCGGCGAGAAAAACGGCGCCGAACTCCTTCAGTTTCTTTTCCCCCACCCCGCTCACCGACAGAAACTCCCGCTCGTTGGAAGGAACCTTCGAGGCCATCTGGCGCAACGACACGTCGGAGAAGACGATATAGGCCGGCACGTTGCGTTCGTCGGCGAGCCTTTTGCGCAAGCAGCGCAGGTGGTCGAACAGCTCTTCGTCACAGGCGATCTCGCCGGCGCGGCGGGTTTTCTGCCGAGCCTCCGGTGCGGCGGCCGGCTGCGTGAGCGTCACGGACCGGCGCTCCTGCAGCACCGCGAGCCCCTCAGGCGAGAGCTCCAGCACGCTGAACTTCCCGGACGTCTGCCTCAAGAACCCCAGCCGCACCAGCTCGCGGCCGATCGCTGCCCACTCCGAACGGCTGTGCTCCTTGCCGACGCCGTACACGGTCAGCTCCGCGTGGCCCCACCGGCGCACCTTGTCGGTGTCCGCGCCAACGAGCACCTCGACGACGTGGGTCAGCCCCACCCCGAAGCCGCTTTTCTCCCGGATCCGGTAAACAGCTGAGAGGAGTTTCTGCGCGGCCACCGTGCCGTCGAAGGTCGCGCGCGGCAACAAGCAGTTGTCGCAGGCACCGCACCCGGCGGCGTCGAACTCCTCGCCGAAGTAACGCAGCAGGTCAACGCGCCGGCATTTCGCGGACTCCGCGTAATGCACAACCTGCTTTAACTGGTCATGCGCGAGCTCCTGTTCCCGCTCGTCTCCCTTCTCATTGATGAAGAGCGAATACTTGACGACGTCGCCGGCGCCGAAAAGAAGCAGGCACTCGCCCGGCAACCCATCCCGTCCGGCCCGGCCGGTTTCCTGGTAATAACCTTCGATGTTCTTCGGCAGGTCGTAATGGATCACGTAGCGCACGTTCGGCTTGTTGATCCCCATGCCGAACGCGACCGTCGCGCAGATCACCTGCACCTCATCGCGCAAGAAAAGCTCCTGGTTCTGGGAGCGTTCCTCCGGCATGAGCCCCGCGTGATAAGGCCGCGCCTTGATACCGGCGGAGGCCAGGCGCTCAGCCACGTTTTCAGCCGTCTTGCGGCTTTGGCAATAAACGATCCCCGCCTCCCCCTGCCGGGCGCGCGCGAAGGCCAGCGTCTGCTCCATCGGCTTCTGTTTGGCAAGAACGCGGTAAGTGAGGTTGGGCCGGTTGAAACTGGAGACGTAACGGACCGGGTCGCGAAGCCGCAGCTCCCTCACAACGTCGTCCCGCACCCGCTCGGTAGCGGTCGCCGTGAGCGCCATCACCGGCACTTCCGGAAAATGCCCGCGCAATTCGGCCAACCGGCGATACTCAGGCCGGAAATCATGCCCCCACTCGCTGATGCAATGCGCCTCGTCGACCGCGATGAGGTTCACGTTCCAGCGCTTCAGATCGGCAAGCGTCCCATCAAGAATGAGCCTCTCCGGCGCGAGATAAAGCAGCCGGTACTCACCGTTTTCGAGACCGCGCCGCCGCGCGCGTGAGGCATCCGCGTCGAGCGAGGAATTAAGGAAGGTCGCCGGCACCCCGGCGGTCTCGAGTGCGTCCACCTGGTCCTTCATCAGCGCGATGAGCGGCGAAACAACCACGGTGAGCCCCGGCCGCAGAAGCGCGGGAAGCTGGAAGCACAGCGATTTCCCGCCGCCGGTGGGCAGGAGCGCGAACACATCGCGTCCCGCCAGCGTGTCCCGGATGATCTCTTCCTGCAGCGGCCGAAACGAATCAAACCCAAACGTCCGCTTCAGAACCGCCAAAAACTCTTCCGTCTCAATAGTCATGATTCGCTTTTACCTAAGCAGCCCTCTGGACTGCCCGGATGGAGATGCTGTATCCCAAGGCTCGCAGAACTCTCCAGACAGTCGATAAGTTGCTGAAGTCCCCCTCTTCAATCTTGGAGATGTACTGCTGAGTCACCCCCACTTTCCTTGCGAGCTGCCCCTGGTTCAAGTGATGGTCGGCGCGGTATCTGACGATCAGAGAGGAAATTTTGGCCTTTTCCTCCTCCAACTCCATCAGCTCCCGGAAATGGGGGTCCTTGGCCTTCTCTCTCAAATGTTCGTCTACGCTCTTTAATTTCACTCTCATGATTTTCACCCCCTCAAATAAACACGCCGGCGGCCTGCCGCCAGCTCAATCTCGTTCCTCGGTGTCTTCTGAGACTTTTTCTTGAAAGCATTCGTGAAGATCGCTTGATCCCCATCAAAGAAGTACAGCATCCGGAAATCCGAATCCCTTCCCGAGAACCGAAGCTCAAAAATGCCGCCGTTTAAATTCTTGGCGTGCGGCTCCGATAGCCTCGGCCCGAAACTCTCCAGCATGGAACGCTTGTAGATAAACTTGCGCTGAGCCGTTTCGTCCATGCTGTCAATGAACGCCTCAACCGGGCTTCGCCCCTGCTCGGTCCCGAAATAGAAGCAATGGTACACCACTAGCTTCTCCTTATAAATATACAACTAAAACGTTGTAATTTCAAGGCATCCCCGCTATGCGATCCCTGGCCGGATAGCGTATCACAATATTTATGCAGATAAATCAAATACCTTCCCAAATTAAAAGGCGGCTCATCGCCGCCTCCCTTCCCTACCTGTCCCCTTATGAACCCCACTCTCAACCAACCTAGAGGATGTTCGCAAGAATCATTTCGGTACCATTTCCAACTGTGCCAGGTTCAGCGGATTTAAACCAGGCACTCCCGGAAATGGTACCGAAACGTTGTTTCCCCGCCCCGTTGCGGCTGATGAACCCGGCTTTCTGCTCGCTGTTGAGCGTGATGCTGGCCTCGTCAAAAATGACGCGGGCGCCGTAGGCTTTATGGATACTTTTGAGCTGCAGAATGGCGGGCACAGTTATTCCTTAGGGACATACCCGCCCTCTTTGGCCTTCCGCTCCCAGTCCGCCGCTTCTTTGGAGTACCTCAATGCCCGCAGGATCTTGGAATAACCGTAAAAGATTTCCGGGTCTGTTTTTTCCAACAGCCAGGCCTGATTAAACCTTCTCATGGCGGTGGTGTACTCCCCCTGCTGATAGTGGGCCCAGGCCCTTTTCAGCGTTTCCCGGAATGCCTGTTCTTTTGTCCCGTAGGCCTGAGTGACCTCCTGGATAAATTGATCATTCGCCCGCTGCTCTTCCACCGTTGGAGGCCGGCCGCCGTATTGAGGCTGTTCATTGATGGGCCTAAGCTCCAAAGCATCTGGATTAAAGCTGGGATTGGCTCTCGCCTTCTTGATCTCCTCCAACCCCTGCAACGCTTCGGGATCATTGGGCGTAAGCTGGAGGACTGCCTTTAGGTCGGCTTCCGCCTCATCCAGTCTGGACTTTTGGAAATAAACCTTGGCCCGCAGGCCGTGCACGAGGGCCCCCATGTTCGTGCCCAATTCCAACGACTTCGTGTAATCGGCAATGGCTTCGGCATACTTTCTTGCGTTGGCGTAACAGTACCCTCGGCTCCAATAGGCATCCGCGTATTTAGGATTGATCTCCAGCGCTTTCGTATAATCCCGGACAGCTTGGTCGAACTGCTCCACGGCGGAAAGGGTTGCTCCACGGAAGAAATAAGCCTCTTGGTCCTTGGGGTTCGATTGGATGGCTTTGGTGAACGAATCAACCGCTTTCTCGTATTCGCCCGCCTGAAAGTAATCCTTCCCTGCCTGCAGGTCGCTCTTTCCCCAGCCGGAAAGAACCACCACCGCGGCAACCAGCAGCATCCACCGCATCCGGGTTTTCATTTGCATTCCTGTCCTCTCACGCTAACCTATCCCCTCGGAACCCGGTACCGAATCCCTGCCGGGGCAGCCAAGCGGTGCGCAGCCGGCCAACCCGGAGCGAGGACGGCCTGGCTAGATTGGTCGGATTTTCAGCCGCTTCAGAACGTCTTTCCCCCGGCCCGTCTTGAAGAATTCCTCCTTCCGGTTGGCGGAGGTGCGGGTGGGGTGTTCTTCCTTATAAATCACCTTCCAAGGCCGATGCTCTTGGGTAGGCGGACAGAACCCGGCGTTGTGCAAATCCAACCGGTGCTCGACGTCGTGCGTCGAGCCGATATATTTCGACCCGTTCTTCAAGGACTCTAGAACATAGACCCAATAAACCATCGCTTTAGCCCTGCTTCTTGTTGAGCAGTTCCCGCAGCTCCTTCATGAACTGGTTAATGTCCTTAAAGGAGCGATAGACGGAGGCGAAGCGGACGTAGGCCACCTCATCCAGCTCATGCAGCCGGTGCATCAACCGTTCGCCGATCTCGACGGCCGGCACTTCCCTGTCGAACTCCCGCGCGATCTCCCGCTCCAGCTCATCCACAAGCGATTCGATCTGCTCCAGAGGGACCGGGCGCTTCTCGCAGGCCTTGATGACGCCGCTGAGGATCTTTTTCCGGTCGAACGGTTCGCGGCGGCCGTCCCGTTTAACGACCAGCAAGGGGGATTCTTCGAGGCGCTCGTAGGTGGTGTAGCGGCGCTTGCACTGGAGGCACTCCCTGCGGCGCCGGATGGCTGCGCCATCGGAGGCTTCCCGGGAATCTATGACCTTGTCTTCAGCGTGCCCGCAGAACGAACATTTCATCGGTTGCCACCGCCCATCAGGTACCGGCGCGAAAGAACCTTTACCTCCCGGACGAAGAATTCCTTTACGCGGTCCCAGGAGAAGGGCTTCACCGCCATCACCGGGGGCTCCTTCTCCGCGTCCTCAAAAAAACAGAGAGCCTTCAAGGCCTGCAGGGTGAAATCCCGGCTATCGCTGAATTTCCGGGGGCCGAAAGCGAGGAGCCGGGAGAGCGGGATTTGACGGCAGATCTCATAAAGATCCACAAAGTCTTTTCGGGAACCGCGCCCAATGATGGCCCCTATCTTCATCAACCCGATGTCTTCCCTGGAGGCGAGCCGAATCGGCCCTTTCCGAAGGATGGGCTTCACCATCCTTTGAGGATACCAAAAAAAGCTCACCTTCACCCTTCCGATGGTTCCGTGAACGGTCCCTTGCTTGACCTCGCTCATCCGCCACCCCGGCAGCCGCTGGAGCGCGGAAAACAGCGTGCGGCGTCCATCCGCGTCCAACCGGTTCACGCGGGAAAAGAAGTCCAAATCCACCGACCGGCGGTGAGCCTGAAGGAGCGCTAATCCGGTCCCGCCCGCCAAGTAGAATTCCCGGAAGATCCCCTGCCGGGCGATCTGGTCCAGCGCCTTCCGGACGGAAACCGGAACCGCTTCGGAGCCGCCTTTCATCCCACCCCGCCCCACCGGCGCCCCGGACTTCTCCAGGATTTTTTGGAAAGGGCCTTCGGTTCTTTCCCAAGCTGCAGCGCCCAGAAGTGCCAGGACTTTTGAGATAAGAGGGCCGTCCCCCGCTTGCTCAAGAAAGCGAGGATCGAATTCCGCGAATAGGTTTGAAAGAGCCAGCGCAGAGCCTTACGGTTCCCGGTTTCCAGCAGGCGTCCCAAGATAAAATCACGGTGATGATCGGCCGAGAGATCCGAGAGCTGAACATCCCAGAAGAAGACCTTGAGAGAAACCGGAATCCCGGATTTCCGGAACCGTTCCACCTCCTCCGAGGAGAAGAGCCATTGACCCAAGATCCTGGCGCAGGGCCGGAGCCTGCCCGCCTTCAGGTACCGGTAAACCTGCCGCTGGGACTTGCCCAGCAGGCGGCAAACCTCCTGGACAGTCAGCGGTTGAGGAACGGTCTGAGCAGGGCGCCCTTCCTGGAGAACAGTCAGCTCCCGGATCCTCTCGCCCGCCCCCTTCAGAACCCATCGGCTATCCACGTCATATATTATGACATAATATATTATAAATTTCAACTGCCATCCGGGGAATCATGCGAGGGCTTTAAGGAGATCCGGATACAAGGGGAAGCGGTCGGTGAGTTTTTCGACGTCGCGGCCGACCTGCTCGAGCACCCCCGCATCGTTCATGCCGGAGAGGGCCTTGTCGATGAGGCCGCCGATCACCTGCATCTCGGCCTCTTTCATGCCGCGCGTGGTGACGGCCGGGCTGCCGACACGGATGCCGCCGGAGACCATCGGCGGCGTGGGATCGAACGGGATCGCGTTCTTGTTGACGGTGATCCGGGCCTTGTCCAGCGTGGTAGAGGCGTCCTTTCCGGTCATCCCTTTCACGGTCAGGTCCACCAGCATCAGGTGGTTGTCGGTTCCGCCGGAGACGATCCGCCAGCCCGCTTTCTGCAGGGTGTCGGCGAGCGCGCGGGCGTTCTTGACGACCTGCTGCTGGTACGTCTTGAACTCCGGTTCGGAAGCCTCCTTGAGCGCCACCGCTTTGGCAGCGATCACGTGCATGAGCGGGCCGCCCTGGATGCCGGGGAAAATCTGGGAGTCCAGCTTCTTGGCGAAATCCTTGCGGCAGAGGATCATCCCGCCGCGCGGGCCGCGCAGCGTCTTGTGGGTCGTGGTGGTGACGAATTCCGCGTGCGGGACCGGCGAGGGGTGGATGCCGGCCGCCACGAGCCCCGCGAAATGGGCCATGTCCACCATGAGGAACGCTCCCACCTCATCGGCGATCTTGCGGAAGCGGGCGAAGTCCAGCTCGCGGGGGTAGGCGGAGTAGCCGGCCAGGATCATCTTTGGTTTGTGCTCCCGGGCCAAGGCCGCCACTTCGTCGTAATCGATCCGCTCGTCCTTTTTGCTGACGCCGTAGGGGACGATCTTGAACAGCCGGCCGGAGAAGTTCTTCGGATGGCCGTGCGTGAGGTGGCCGCCGTGGGCGAGGTTCATCGCGAGCACGGTGTCGCCGGGTTCCAGCATGGAAAAGTAGACCGCCATGTTGGCTTGGGCGCCGGAGTGGGGCTGCACGTTCACGTGCTCGGCACCGAAGAGGGTCTTGGCCCGCTCGATGGCGAGGGACTCCGCCTCGTCCACGTACTGACAGCCGCCGTACCAGCGGGCGCCGGGGTACCCTTCCGCGTACTTGTTGGTGAGGACCGAGCCCATCGCTTCGATCACGGCGATCGAAGTGAAGTTCTCGCTGGCGATCAGCTCCAGATGGCCGTTCTGGCGCTTGAGCTCCTGAATGATGGATTGATAAATTTCCGGATCAACGCGCTTTAGCTGATCGAGCATGGATCTCCTTTTCAATTTGAAGGATTTGGCGAACCCGCCGGGCGTGGCGCCCGCCGGCGAACGAAGTTTTGAGCCAGGCCGACAGGACCGCCAGCGCCTTGGCGCCGCTCATTCCCTCGGCCCCGAGGACCAGGATGTTGCAGTCGTTGTGCTCCCGCGCGTGCCGGGCGGAGGCCGGCGTCTGGCAGACGACCGCCCGGATGCCGAAGAACTTGTTGGCAACGATCGCCATGCCGCCTCCGCTCCTGCAGAGCAGAACGCCCCGGTGCGCCCGGCGTCTGGAGACGGCCTCCGCCACTTTGGCGCCGATCACCGGATAGTCGCACGGTTCCGGCGAGAAGGTGCCGAGGTCCTTCACTTGATGCCGGGCGGATTTCAGCCGGCGGATCAGCAGGGCTTTAAGCTTGAACCCGCCGTGGTCCGTGCCGATCGCGATCGTCATGGTTTTTCGATCCAATCCGCGACCCGCTTCACCGCTTCCTTGATGATCTTCGCGCAGGCCTCATAGACCTCCAGCGGCTGGCCAATCGGGTCGGGGATGTTCCCCTCACCGTGAGGGCCTTCCTTCTCGAAGTTCTTCAGCAGGAATGTCTTGGACTCCGCTTCCGGGTCCATCGCCAGCACCGCGTCCCGGTGGAAGCCCTCCAGGCAGAAGACGGCGTCGGCGTGGCGGACCAAGTCCGGGTCCAGCGGCTGGCTCAGGTGGCTGGAGACGTCCACCCCCTCCACCCACATCACCTCCACGGTCTCGAGCGTCGGGCCCATCCCCGGCATGGCGCCGGTTCCGGCGGATATGACCTGGATGTCCTTGCGGCCCCGCTGCTCCATGATGCGGCGCAGCAGCCCCTCGGCCATCACCGACCGGCAGCTGTTGCCGGTGCAAACAAACAGGATCTTTCTCTTCAGAGACATTTCTATCCCAACCCCATGAACTGCCTGATCTCGGCGGCCTTGGCCCCGTCCCGCAGGATTCGGGGCGGCTCTATCGTCAGATCCACCACGGTGGAGCTGACGCCGATCGGCGTCGGCCCGCCGTCCAACACCATATCGATCTTGTCCGCGAAAACCTCGAGCACCTGTTCCGCCCGGGTGGCCGGCTGCTGCCCGCTCAAGTTTGCCGAAGGAGCAATGACCGGCACGCCCGCCTCCTTGAGCAGCGCGAACGCCACCGGGTGGCCCGGCATCCGGAACCCGATCGTGGAGCCGTCCCGTCGAGCCAGCACCAGCGTCAGCGGACCCGGCCAGAACTCCCGCATCAGCTCCCACGCGGCGGGGCTCACAGTCACTCCTTCCGCCTCCACCTGCCGGAAGCTGGCGATATGCAGCGTGGCCCGCTTCTCAAACGGCCGCTGCTTCACCTGGTACAGCTCCTGGATCGCCTGCGGGTCCTGCAGGTTCGCCCCGAGGCCGTACACCGTTTCGGTCGGGAAGGCCACCAGCCCGCCGCGTTGGAGGAGCGCCGCCGCTTGCCGGATCGCTTCGGGGTCCGGCTCGACCGCGTCCACCTTCAAGATGCGCGTCCGCATCAGCGCGTGGAGTGCTTCAGCGCCCGGGCGCCGATGTCGCGGCGGAATTGCTTGCCTTCAAATTGGATTTTATCCGCCGCCTGATAGGCCCGGTCCAGCGCGCTCTCCAGCCCGTCACCGAGGCCAACGACGCCGAACACCCGGCCGCCGACCGTGAGCCACCGCTCCCCTTCATGCTTGGTGCCGGCGTGGAAGATGAGCGTCTCCGGCAGATCCTGCGCCGACTGCAACCCGGTGATCTCCCGGCCCATGTCGTACTTGCCGGGATATCCCTGCGAGGCCAGCACCACGCAAGCGGCCGCGCGGGGATCCCAGACCGGGCGGACCCCGTGCAGGCCCCCTTGGCACCCCGCCAGCAGGAGCTCCGCGAGGTCGCTCTTCAAGCGCGGCAGGATCGCCTGCGTTTCCGGGTCTCCGAAACGGACGTTGAATTCCAGAACCTTCGGTCCTTCGGCCGTCAGCATGAGCCCCGCGTAGAGGATCCCCTGAAACGGAGTCCCCTGTTCCGCCATGCCGCGCACCACCGGCTCAAAGATCTTGCGGCGAACCCGCTCCAGGGTCTCCGGCCCGATCATCGGCACCGGGGAGTAAGCCCCCATCCCGCCGGTGTTGGGCCCCTGGTCGCCGTCCAGCGCCCGCTTGTGGTCCTGCGACGGCTCCAGCAAGATGAAGTGGGTTCCATCCACGATCGCCAGCACCGAAATCTCTTCGCCCTGCAGGCACTCCTCAATCACCACCTGGCTGCCGGCCTCTCCGAACACCTTTTCCTTCAGCATGCCGGTCAGCGCTCGTTCGGCCTCTTCGCGCGTCTGAGCGACAATCGCCCCCTTGCCCGCCGCGAGGCCGTCCGCCTTGACCACCACCGGGATGGAGCAGCCCTCCAAATATTTGAGCGCTTCTTTCAGATCGCTGAAGATGCCGAACCGGGCGGTGGGGATGTTGTACCGCTGCATTAATTTCTTGGCAAACGCCTTCGACCCTTCCAGCCGGGCGGCCGCTTTCGTTGGCCCAAAGAGGGTCAGCCGGCGCTCGCGGAAATAATCCGCGATCCCGTGGACCAACGGGCCTTCCGGCCCCACCACGGTCAGGTCGATGCCGGCGGAGACCGCGAAATCGGCCAGCTCCACCGTCTTGTTCGCCGGAATCGGCAGGCGCTCCGCCAGAGGGGACATGCCGGCGTTGCCGGGCGCCGCGAAGATCTTCCGGACCAAAGGGCTCTTGGAAAGTTTCCAGACGAGCGCGTGTTCCCTGCCGCCCGCCCCGATCACCAAAATTTTCATTGGATGACCACCTCTCGATGACCTTTCTTCACTTCACCGATGACCCAGCTCGGCATCCCTTCTTGCTTCAGCCGCGCCTGAACCTTCGCGGCGCCGGCCGCCGGAATCACCAGCACCATGCCGACCCCCATGTTGAACGTGCGGTACATCTCCTCCTCCTTGACGCCGGCCAAGCGGATGCGCCGGAAAACGGGCGGAACCGGCCAGCTCCTCTTGCGCAGGACCGCCGCCGTTCCCTCCGGCAGGATGCGGGCCAGTTTTTCCCGGAACGACCCGCCGGTGATGTGGGCGATCCCCTTGACCGGCGCGTTGCGCCGCAACAGGTCCAGCACCGCCCGGACGTAAATCCGTGTCGGTTTCAGCAGCTCCCGCGCCGTCCGCTTCTGCTCCGCCGCGGACAAAACTTTCTGCACCAGCGAGAAGCCGTTGGAATGGAGTCCATTGGAGGCGAGCCCCAGCAAGCGGTCCCCAGGCTGGATCCGTTCTCCGGTGATGATCTTTTTCTTTTCCACGATCCCCACCGCGAAACCGGCCAGGTCGAAGTCGCCCGGCTTGTAGGCCAGCGCCATCTGCGCCGTCTCCCCGCCCAGCAGCACGCAGTGGGATTCCACGCAGCCCCGCACGACGCCCCGCACCACGTTCACCAGCACCTTCGGATCCAGCCGGCCGGCCGCGATGTAATCCAGGAAGAAGAGCGGTTCGGCGCCGGTGCAGAGGATGTCGTTCACGTTCATCGCCACCAGATCCACCCCGAGCGGCGTGTACCAGCCGGCCCGCTGCGCTACTTTAAGTTTTGTGCCGACGCCATCGGCCGAGGCCACCAGCACCGGGTCGCGAACGCCGAGCGGCTTCAGCGAAAAGAGGCCCCCGAACCCGCCGATCCCCCGGACCAGGCCGGCCCGGCGGGTCAGCCGGGAGAGCCTCTCGATCGAGCGGATGAACCGCCCGGCCGCGCCGACATCCACGCCGGCCTGTTTGTACGTGGAAGAGGACGATTTCACTTCTTGGCGACCGGGTGCGCTTCCCCGGAGAATTTCCGCTCGAGGATGTACTTGTCGGCTTCGGGGCCGAAAGGAAGCGGGTATTTCCCGGAGTAGCAGGCGGTGCAGTAATTTTCCTTCTGGCCCTGCACCGCGCCGAGCATCCCCTCCAGGGAGATGAAGCCGAGGGTATCCACCTCGAGGAATTTACGGATCTCCTCCAGCGAGTGCGTGCGGGCGATCAGCTCGTTCTTCGTCGGGAAATCGATGCCGTAGAAACAAGGATGCATGATCGGCGGGCAGGAGACCCGCATGTGGATCTCGCTGGCACCCGCCTCCCGGATGCTCTGGAGCCTTTTCCTGCAGGTGGTGCCCCGCACGATGGAGTCGTCCACCACCACGACCCGCTTCCCCTTGAGCGCCGCGGAGACTGGGTTGAACTTCACGCGGGCCTGGAACTCCCGCGTCGCCTGTTTCGGCTGGATGAACGTGCGGCCGACGTAGTGGTTGCGCATGAATCCAAACTCGAACGGGATGCCGGACTCCAACGAGAACCCGAGCGCCGCGGAGTTGCCGGAGTCGGGCACCGGGATCACGATGTCGGCGTTGACCGGATGCTCCCGGGCCAGCCGGCGGCCCAGCCGCTGGCGGACCTGGTGCACCGATTCGCCGAAGATCACGGAGTCGGGCCGGGCGAAATAGACATGCTCGAAGATGCAGTGCGACGGGGTGACGGCCGGAAAGGGTTTTCGGCTGCGGATCCCGTCCCGGTTGATGGTCACCACCTCCCCCGGCTCCACCTCCCGAATGAACTTCGCCCCCAGCAGATCCAAGGCACAGCTCTCGGAACAAAGAATCGTGGCGTCCCCGAGCGACCCGATGCAGAGGGGCCGGAAACCGTTGGGGTCCCGCACGCCGATCAGCTCGTCCTCCCGCAGGATGACCAGAGAAAAAGCGCCCCGGAGCTTCAGCAGCGTGTCCACCAGAGCCTCCTCGAAATGGGCGTACTCCGGGTCGGCGAGCAGGTGCAGGATCACCTCGGAATCGATTGTGGTCTGGAAGATGGAGCCGCGCGCCTCCAGCTCGTCCCGGAGCAGCAGCGCGTTGATCAGGTTCCCGTTGTGGGCGATGGCGATGCCGCCGCGGGAATACTCCACCTGGAGCGGCTGGGCGTTCTTGAGCAGGCTCGAACCGGTGGTGGAGTAGCGGGTGTGGCCGATGGCGGCGGTCCCCTTGAGCCGGGCCAGGTCCTCTTCCTCGAAGACCTCTTCCACCAGCCCCATCCCGATGTGCTTGGTCATCAACTGCCCGTCGGAAGCGACGATGCCGGCCGATTCCTCGCCCCGGTGCTGCAGCGCGAACAACCCCATGTAGGTCAAGCGCGCGGCGTCCGGATGCTTGAAGATGCCGAACAGCCCGCAGTATTCCTTCAGCTCATCACCCATGTTTGGCCGCCCATTTTACGCCGTTGCGAAAGATCTGAAGCCCCGCCCCTTCCCCGGTTCTTCCCTCGCGGGTCCACCGCGGGTGCTGCGTGGCAGCCACGTGCCGTTCGGGGTGCGGCATCAGGCCGAAGATCCGGCCGGACGGATCGCAGATCCCGGCGATCCCTTCCACGGAGCCGTTCGGGTTCCAGGGATAGCCGGCTTGCCGGCCCTGAGAGTCCGTGTAATGGAAGACGAGCTGCCCGAAGCCGAGCAGGTGCTCCAGCACGCTGGGGTCCTTCGGCAGAAACTTCCCCTCCGCGTGCGCGACCGGAAGCTCGAAGGTCTCATCCATCCCTTGGGTCCAGATGCAGACGTTGAACTCGCCGCTCAGGTAAATCCACCGGTCCTCGAACTTTCCCGAATCGTTCCAGGTGAGCGTGGCTTCCTGGCCGGCGCCCACCTTGCCGCCCGGAAGGATGCCGGCCTTCACCAGCGTCTGGAATCCGTTGCAGATGCCGATCGCCAGCGTTTCCCGCTTCAGGAACTTCCGGAGCTGGTCCCCCAGCCGGTGCTGGAGTTCGCCGGCCAACAGCCGGCCCGCGCCCAAGTCGTCCCCGTAGGTGAACCCGCCGGGGATCGCGAGGATTTTATAGGCATCAAGGTTTTTGGTTCCATCCAGAAGCTCCTGCGCCCAGACCAGCTCCGCTTCCGCTCCGGCCAGCCGAAAAGCATGCAGCGTCTCCTGGTCGCAGTTGGTGCCGGGAGCTTTCAGAACCGCCGCGCGAACCGTCGCCATTTTCTTTACCAGCCCTTGAAGGGCTCCTCCCATGCCTGCCGCAGTTGATCCACGGGGCTCTCCACCACCGGCGTGCCCTCCAGTCCCATCACCCGGAATGTTTTACCTTCCTCGAATTGCCCGATCCTCTGCACCGGGAAACCGGCCATCTTTTTCTCAAACGCGGCCACCTGATCCGGGGCCACCTCCAGCAGGATCCGGGTCGCCGATTCAGAAAAGAGGATGAAGTCGTCGCGGCCGGCCTCTCCCGCCACCGCTTTCAAATTCAGCGTCAGGCCGATGCCGCCGGCAAAGGCCATCTCGGCCGCCGCCATCCCGAGTCCCCCCTCGGAACAGTCGTGCGCGGAAACCACGAGCCCCCCGGCGATCACCTTCGAGACCGCCCTCAAAAGCTTCGGCCCGTCCTTCAGGTCCACCTGAGGGACCGCCCCGCCGCCGGCCCCCTGGACCGCGTAGTAGGCCGATCCACCCAGTTCTTTCTTGGTCAGCCCCGCTATATAGAGGAAGTCGCCTGCCTTCTTCGCGTCCATTGTGACCGCCCGGGTGGAATCCTCCATCACCGTGATGCCGGAGATGAGCAGCGTGCCGGGGATCTGGATCGTCTTCTCGCCGAGCCGGTACTCGTTGTGCAGGCTGTCCTTGCCGGAGATGAATGGCGTGCCGAACGCCTTGGCCGCGTCGTAGCAACCAACCGACGCGCGGACCAGAGAGCCCAGCACCTCCAGGCGGGTCGGGTCCCCCCAGCAAAAGTTGTCCAGGATCGCGAGCCGGTCCAGGTCGCCGCCGGCCGCCGTGACCTGGCGCGCCACCTCGTCCACCGCCAGCGCCGCCATCCAGTAAGGGTCCAGATCGCCGTAGCGGAAGTTGATCCCGTTGGCAAGGACCACCGCCCTGGCGGAATCCAACCGGGGCCGGAAGACCGCCGCGTCCGAGGGACCGAGGCCGGCCGGCTTGATCACCGAGCCACCCTGCACTTCGTGGTCGTACTGCCGGATGATCCATTCCTTGCTGCAGCTGTCCCATCGGCCCAGCAGCTTAAGCAGGATTTGCGTAAGGTCCCGCGGTTTCGCGATCGCTTCCGCCGGCAAGGAGGGCGCCACCCAGCGAGCGGGCCGCGGGGAGTTCGGCACTCCTTCATGGAGGAAAGACATTCCCATCTCTCCCACCTTCGTTTTGTTGAACAGAAGTTCCAGCCGTCCGGTAGAAGTGAATTGCCCGATCGCGGTCGCGTCCACGCCGCGCCGGCGGAAGAGGTCGAGCAGCCGCTCGAGCTTCTGCTGCGGCACCGCCAGCACCATCCGCTCCTGTGATTCCGAGATCCAGATCTCCGCCGGCGTCAGCCCCGCGTACTTGAGAGGGACCTTTTCCAGATCCACCTGCGCCCCGCACTCGGCCCCCATCTCGCCGACCGCGCTGGAGAGACCGCCCGCCCCGCAATCCGTCACCGCGCTGAAGAGCTCCAGGTCCCTCGCCTCCAGCAGCGCGTCGGTCAATTTCTTCTCGGTGATCGGGTCGCCGATCTGCACCGCCGTCGAGGAGACCACCTCCGATTCCGTGGTCAATGTTAAGGAAGAGAAGGTCGCCCCGTGCACGCCGTCGCGGCCGGTCCGACCACCTGCCACCACCACCGCCATGCCGGGATCCACCCGCTTGCCCACCTTCCCCGCCGGCAGGAGGCCGACGTTGCCACAGTAGACCAACGGGTTGCCGACGAACCGATCGTCAAAAAGGACCGCCCCGTTGACGGTAGGAATCCCCATCTTGTTGCCGTAATCCTTGACGCCGGCCACCACCCCCTTGATCAGCCGGCGCGGGCTGAGCACTCCGGGCGGAACCCGGTCCAGCGGGAAATCGGGCGGCGGGAAGCAGAAGACGTCGGTGGAGGCGACCGGCTTGGCGCCCAAGCCGGTGCCGAGGATATCGCGGATCACTCCGCCCACTCCGGTGGAGGCGCCCCCGAACGGCTCGAGCGCCGAGGGGTGGTTGTGCGTCTCTACCTTGAAACAGATGTGGAATTTGTCATCGAAAGCGATCACGCCGGAGTTGTCGGAGAAGACCGAAACGCACCAGGGTTTGTTCAGCTCCTCGGTGGCCCGGACGATCGTCTCCTTCAATAAATTCTGGAAGGTCTTCTTGGTGGTCTTGCCGCCGATCTCCTCGGTGTAGATGATCGTACCCCGCAGCGTCTTGTGCTTGCAGTGCTCGGACCAGGTCTGCGCGAGAGTTTCCATCTCGATCAGCGTCGGCTCCCGGCCCTCCTGCCGGAAGTAGGCCTGCACCGCCCGCATCTCCTCAAGGTTCAGCGAGAGCTGGAGATCCAGGCTCACCCTCTGCAGCACCGTGTCGCTCGCCTGGAGCAGGTGGACCGTCTCGATCTCCATCGGGGCCGCCTGGGGCGCCGCGAACAGCTTGGCCAACGCTTCCGGAGTGACCACCTGCTGGATCGTGGCGTTGACCAGCAGCTTGTCGGTCAGGCGAGCCAACCCCTGCGCGTCCAGGGAACCGCTGAGGGTGAACTCCTTCGCGGTGTGGACCGCCCGGACGCCGGAGATCCCCAAATCAGCGGCTCCCTTCCGGACCGAATCCTCCACCGGGTCCCGAACGCCTGGCCGATAGGCGACTTCGACGGTTTGGGAAGATTGCTTCGCCCCTTCGGGGCTCGCAATGACGTTGAACTTGCACTCCTCCGCCACCGGGTCGGTCAAGAGTTGCTCAGCGATTTTTTTCAGATCCGCTTCGCGCAGAGTCCCCCGGACGTAGTAGACCCGCGCCACCGTGACCCGCTCCACGCCGGAGACGCCCAGGTCCCGGGCATCCGCTTTCAGCCCCTCCGCCTCGGCATCCAGAAGGCCTTCCCTCAGGCGGACGGAAAACCGCCAGATCGTCTCGGCCGTTGTCTTCGCCGGAGCGCTCACAGCCCCACCCTCTTGAAGATGGCGCCCACGTGCTTCAAGTGCCGGCGCAGGTCGAAGCAGGCCTTGAGCTCCGCGGCGCTCAAACGCCGGCGGACGTCCGGATCCTTGGATAACAGCGTGAAGAAATCCCCCCGGCCGGCCCAAGCAGCCAAGGCACTCCGCTGCACGATCTTGTAGGCAGCCGGACGGACGAGCCCCTTGCGCATCAAGGCCAGCAGGACCGATTCGGAAAAGATGAGGCCATGGGTCATCTCAAGGTTCTTCCGCATCCGGGCCGGGTAAACCTTCAACCCCTCCAGGATCCGGGTCAGCTCTACGATCATGTAATCGAGCGTGATCGTCGAGTCCGGCAAGATCACCCGCTCTACCGATGAGTGAGAGATGTCCCGCTCGTGCCAGAGGGCGATGTTTTCCAGAGCGATGGCCGCGTAGCCGCGCAGCAGGCGGGACATGCCGCTCACCCGCTCGCAAGAAACGGGGTTTCTCTTGTGCGGCATCGCCGAGGAGCCGGTCTGCCCCTCGCCGAACGGCTCTTCGGCTTCCAGCACTTCCGTGCGCTGCAAGTGGCGGATCTCGGTGGTCATCCGCTCCAGCATCCCTCCCATGATCGCCAGCCGGCAGAGCAGCACCGCGTAGCCGTCGCGCGGAATTACTTGAGTGGAGATCGGCGCCGGCCGGATTTTTAGCTTGGCGCAGATGTATTTTTCAACGAATGGATCCAAGTGGGCGAAGGTGCCGACGGCGCCGGAAACCTTTCCGACCGCCACGATGTCGCGAGCCAGCCGCAGCATCTGCTCCCCCCGGGTCAGCTCCGCATAGAAAACCGCCAGTTTGAGGCCGAAGGTGGTGGGCTCCGCGTGAACACCGTGGGTGCGGCCGATGCAGAGGGTGTCCCGGTGCTTGCGGGCCAGCCGCCGAACAACTGAGCGAAGCTTTTCGAGGTCTTCCAGCAACAGATCGGCCGCTTCGGTCAATTGCACCGCGGTGGCGGTGTCCAGCACGTCGCTGGAGGTAAGGCCGAGGTGAAGGTACTGCGCGTCGGAACCGACATGCGAGGCCAGCTCCCCCAGGAAGGCGACCACATCGTGCCGGGTCTCCTTCTCCCGGCGATCCACGGCGCTCAAGTTCAGGCGGGCGCGGCGGCGGATCCTGCGGACGGCGGCGGCGGGGACTTGGCCCAGCTTGCAAAGGGCCTCGCACGCGAGGAGCTCCACTTCCAGCATCTGTCGGAAGCGCGCTTCCTGCGTCCAGATCCGGCCCATGCGTGGAGGCGTGTAGCGAGAAATCATCGGGGAACTTTTATTATATCAGAAGATCGGCTACTTCTGTTCTTCGGTCGTCATGAGGCCGTAGAAAATCTGTTTGGGGATCCGGACCCCTTTCGCCGAGGCCCGCTCCTTGATCGCCCAGTCCAGCTCGCTCAAGATCCGGTTGTGGACGTCGAAACCCGGCTCTCCCCAGATCCCCTCGGTCTCCACGGTGAAGTCGATCTTCCCGTTCGGGTCGGCCAGGGCATCCAGCACGGCCTGCCACGGAACGCCGCCGATCATGCCGCCGATCTTCAACCCCTGGGCACGGCACTGCATGCCGGCCTTGAACCGGCCTTGCCTGTACTCCCACCGGATGACCGGCCCGCCCGCCCCGCCGTCGAACGTGAACGGTTCCGGCGCGTCCTTGTAGATCAAGCGGAAATCCTCCAGCCGGTCGTGCCAGATCTCTAGCTTTCCCTCCATTTGTTTGAGGGTGGCGCCCGCTTGGCACCCGGCGGAGAGGGAGCCGACCGGCTTGTCCTCTTTCGTCACAAACTGCGCGCGGGCGGTGAAATGGATGGAAGGGTATTCCAGCGGAGAGGTCATCCAGAGATCCGCCTCCAGGTGGGCGATGCTGTAGAGAGGCGCGTCCTTCCGGACCTTGGCGTCCAGGATGTCCAACCGGCCATCGCGGATCTTGAGACCGACCGGGACGATCTTGATTGAACCGGGATCGATCTTTCCAAACTGCCGGGCCGCCCGCTGTCCCTCCTCCGTGCTCTGCCAAGCGGACCCCATCGGGAGGAAGTCCACCTGCTGCAGGAGGGTGTCCCCCATCTGCGTGTCCATCGTGACGTGGGGGGAGTCGAGAGCCAACTCGATCGGCATTGGGCGCAGGAGCAACCCCCACCAGGGGGCCCGGACCGTCACTCCGCGGATCGTCAGAACCGGCGGGCCGAGGCCCTCCGGATTGGGAATCTCCAGACCATCGATGGTCAATTGCAGGAAACCGCTCCAGCGGGGAGGCCGCTCCGACCGGACCGGAACGGACAGGCTGCCGAGTTGGTCGATCAGCAAACGCGGCAAGAACCAAGCGAAGAAGAGGGCGAACCCTAAGGCCAGCAGTCCCAGCGCCCAGAGAAAAATCCGGACCCTCTTCCCTTTCACCTCTCGTCCGCCGCCGGCGTGTCGGCGTAGAAGAACATTTGCCCGGGGATCTTGAGCCCGCGCGAAGCCGCTTTCTCCTTCATCTTCCACTCCACTTCGCTCAGCACGTAATCGTGAGGGTTGAAGGTGGGGTCGCCCAGATCCCCTTCGGCCGGCACGGTCCACTCATAGACCCGATCGGGGTCCTCCACCGCATGCATGATGTCGGCCCAGGAAACTTCTCCCACCTTGCCGCTCAAGTCGAGATTCCGAACGAGGGTGTGGGCGGTCACCTTTACATGCTTGCCGTCGGTCAGCTCAAACTTCATGGAGAAATCCGCGATGCCGCCCTCGATGAAGATCGGGCGGGGGGCGTACTGGTAGAGGTTTCGGAAATCCCCCAGCCGTTCGTGCCGCAGCCGGAAGCTGCCTTCCATCGCCTTCTTGCGCGGTTGGCAGTTGACCTCCACATCCTGAAAGCCGACCTTCCCTCCATCTTCCGTGACAAAATCTCCGCGACAGACCAGGTGGATGGTCGGCTCCATGAAGACCACTGTCAATTCCATCGAGAGATCCACATGGTCGGCGATGAAGATGGGGTGATCCTTCCGGATCTCCTGTTCGATCACGTCCACCCGCCCGTCGATGATGCTCAGGCCGAATGGGATGAACGGCACGTTCTGGAAGACGGGCCTTTGATCGGCGGGCCCCTGCCCCTGCGGAGAACGGTCCACTCCCCTGAAGGGGCTCAGGATCCAATCGCCCGGGTTCGCCTCCATGCCGCCCACCAGCAGATTAATGTTCTCGGAGCCGATCTTGAGGTGCGGGCGCACGAGGGTGACCTTCGCCGGAAGCGGCCGGGCCAGCAGCCCCCACCAGGGAATCTGAAAAACCACCCGGTCCGCTTGAAGGAAAAAAGGATTTTTCTTGGTCGAATCGGGAATCGAGAGCCGGTCCAGCACAATGCCAAACGGGAAGCTCCGGCGAACCGCGCCGACCGTGGTGCCGGCGGGAAGGGATGTGCGGATCTGACGGGCTACCTGTCTCGACACGACGATGCCGCCCATCCCATTGAGCAGGAGGAGGCCGCCTATCCCCCAGATGATTTTTTTGCGCAGGCGCCAATCGCGGATCTTCATCATGAGAAGGAGGCCGGCAGCGGCCGGATCAGATAGCCGGAGTGGGTGACATAGACGCCCCAGCGGCGGCCCGGCCGGACCGGCACGTAGACGGCGTTGCCGTAGACGGCATCCACGAACGGAAGCGCCACACCCCAGCGAGTCAACCACCGCCACGGCGGCGTGCTCCCGCCGTTCAAATCGTAAACCGCCCGCGGCTTCTCCATCTCATCCCTCGCCTGGCCGTAGCGGGAGCTGAGCCGGGTCAGCTTGTGGCAGCTTTTGGCGCCGAGGAACACCAGCCACGGTTTCCATTTGAGGATGTCCCCTCCCATCGACCATTGCTCTCCCACCATCGGAAATTTCTCCCGCCGCCCCGGAACGCCGCCGGCCATCTGCCTCACCTCGATCAGGAACCCGTAAGAGGCGCCGGCCGGGGCCGGCTCGCATTGAACCACCGCCACGAGCTCCTCCTGGGTGAAGGCACTGTATGAGCGCAGGCTGAGAAACAGCGCGACCCCCGCCATGAGGGCCAGGAAAAAGAGGGCTTTGATCAGCGCCCGGACCACCGCAACCCCGCAAACGCCCCCAGCGCCAGAATGCCGCTCGCCGCCCAGCCGCCCACCTGCCGGATCAGGAGGAAACTTAACCCTCCGATCAACCAGGAGAACGGAATCGTCAGGATCCAGGCCCAGACCACATTCCTCGCGACTCCCCATCGGACCGCGGAGAACCGGCGCGAGGACCCCACGCCGATGATGGCCCCCGTGATCGTGTGCGTGGTGCTGACCGGGATCCCCATCTCGGCGGTCACGAAGAGGGAGAGGGCGGCCGCCGTCTCCGCGCACGCTCCGCCGACCGGGCGAAGTTTCGTGATCCGGGTGCCGATGGTCTTGACGATCCGCCACCCTCCCGCCAGGGTCCCGAGCCCCATCGCCGCGTGGCAGATCAGGACAATCCAGAACGGGAAATCCGTTCCGCTTTGGAAAGCCGCCAGATGATCCCGCCAGACCGTTGTGTACAGTAGCACCGCGATGATCCCCATCGTTTTCTGCGCGTCGTTGGTCCCGTGCCCCAGGCTGTAGGCGGCGGATGAAACCAGCTGCGTCACTCGAAAGGTCCGATCCACCTGCGAAGCGGACCGGCGGCGGAAGGCCCAGGAAACCAAGACCATGAAAAAAAGACCCAGGATAAACCCGATCACGGGGGAAAGGACGATGAACAGCGCGATCTTCCGCAGTCCGGAATTGATCACCACCCACCGGCCCGCGGCGGCACAGGCCGCGCCCGCGAAACCACCCACCAGAGCGTGAGAGGAACTGGTCGGAAGAGCCACCGCCCAGGTGAGCAGGTCCCAAAGGATGGCGCCCAGCAGGCCGGCCAGGATGACGTCCGGGGTGACAAATTCCATCGGGACGATCCCCTTGCCGATCGTCTTGGCGATGTGCAGCCCGAAGAACCAAGCCGCGACGAAATTCCACAAGGCCGCCCAGGCCACCGCCTGGGTCGGGCGCAGAACCCGGGTGGAGACCACCGTGGAGATCGCGTTGGCGCAATCGTGGAAACCGTTGATGTAGTCAAACAGCAGGGCTACGAGAATGATGAAGAGTACGTAGGCCATGAAATCAACCGTTCTTCAGGAAGATTCCCTCGATGACGACCGCGACATCTTCGCATTTGTCCGTGGCCGTCTCCAAGAGCGCGTACAGCTCCCGCCATTTCATCACCATCAAGGGATCTCCTCCCCGGTCGAACAGATCCGCCACCGCCTCCCGCAGGAGACGGTCGGCCTGGTTCTCCAACCGGTTGACCTCGATGCAGTGCTGAAGGATCTGCGCGTGCTTGAGATCCTTCAGGCGGGGGACCATCTTGTTGATCTCCTCCACCTGCTGGGCCACCACCTCCGCCAACGCTTTGAACTGCGGGGTGGGCTCCTTCACCCGGAAGAGGATTAGATGTTCCGTCACATCTTCAATGAAATCCATCACGTCATCCAGCGTCGTCGCCAGCTCGTGGATGTCCTCCCGGTCCAGCGGAGTGATGAACGACCGGTTCAGGCGGGCGATGATCTCGTGCGTCACCTGGTCCGCATCGTGCTCCAAACGCTCCATCCGCTGGGCCTTCTCCGGCAAATCCCGGAAGTCCACCACCAACTCGTGCAGCAGTTTTCCGGCGTCCAACAGGAGCTTGGCGGATTGGTTGAACAATCCGTAGAATTCCAATTCCTTAGGCATGAGTCCGAACATCCTACCCTCCTTGTTATTTGTCCCTCTCTTGTCTACGTGGTTCCACGGGCGATGTCAAGGCAGACCTCAGCCGCCCAGGTACGCCTGCCGCACCGCGGGATTCTTTTGCAGATCCGCCGCCGGTCCGTGGAGGACGACCCGGCCGGTCTCCAGCACGTAGCCGCTCTGCGCCACCTGCAGCGCCTGGTAGGCGTTCTGCTCTACCAGCAGCAACGTGACGCCGAGGCGGTGGATCTGCCGGATCACGTCGAACAGTTCCGTGACCACCTTCGGGGCGAGGCCCAGTGAGGGTTCGTCCAGCATGAGGAGCTGCGGGCGGGCCATGAGACCGCGGGCCAGCGCCAGCATCTGCTGTTCTCCGCCGGAAAGGGTCCCGCCCAGTTGAAGCTGCCTCTTCCGCAGGAGCGGGAAAAGCTGAAGCGCCCACTCCAGGTCCTTCTCGATCGCGGCCCGGTCCCGGCGGAGCACCGCCCCCATAGCCAAGTTCTCTTTCACCGTCAGCCGGGGAAAAATCCGCCGGCCTTCCGGGATCTGCGTGATCCCGAGCGAGACCCGCTGCTCCGGCGGAAGCGCCTGAATCTCCCCCCCTCCCCACCGGATGCTCCCGCCGCAGGCCGGAACGATGCCGGAGATCGCCATGAGCGTCGTGCTCTTCCCCGCTCCATTGGCGCCGATGAGTGCCACGATCTCTCCGCGGCGGACCCTCAGCGTGACCCCCTTGAGCACCTCAACGGCGCCGTAGCGAACGTGGAGGTCCTCCACGGAAAGCAAAACCTTGCCGGGGTCTGACCCCGCGGGGTCAGACCCCATCAGGTTTTCGCTCCCAAATACGCCTCGATCACCGTCGGATCCTCCTGAATTGTTTTCGGCAAACCCTCGGCGATCTTCGCCCCATAGTCCAGCACCACCACCCAGTCCGAGACCGGCATCACCACCTTCATGTCGTGTTCGATCAGCAGGATCGTCAGCCCCTCCTGCTTCAGCCCGCGGAGAAACTCCATCAGGGATTCCTTCTCCTGATGGGTGAGCCCCGCCGCCGGCTCGTCCAGCAGCAGCAACTCCGGATCGGAGGCCAGCGCGCGGGCCAGCTCCACCTTCCTCTGCTGGCCGTAGGAGAGAGCATCCGCCGGGCGGTCGGCCGCGTCCCGAAGATCCAACCGTTCGAGCAAGCGCGTCGCCCGCTCGAACGACCAGTGCTCCTCCTGCCGGACCCGCCGGCCGAACGGCCAGATCGCTTCCAGCCAGCCGGCGTTCGTCCGCACATGGGTGCCGATCCGCACGTTCTCCATGACCGTCATCCCGGCGAAGAGGCGGATGTTCTGGAACGTCCGGGCGATCCCCATCCGGGCCACTTCGTGCGGGGCCAAACCGGAGAGGAGATCTCCCTGCCTGCCGGAGGAAAGCCGGATGGAACCCTTTTCCGGCCGGATCACGCCGCTGACGCAGTTGAAAAGGGTCGTCTTTCCGGCGCCGTTGGGACCGATGAGGCTCAAGATGCTGCCGCGGCGCACCTCGAAGCTCACCTCGGACAGCGCCACCACTCCGCCGAAGCGCTTGGTCAGCCGGTCGATCCGCAGCAGCGTCTCGCTCATCGGGACCCGAACAGACCCTGCGGGCGGACCCGCATCAACACAATCATCAGCAGCCCGAACAGCAGCATCCGGTAGGCGGCGAACTCCCGCAGCAGCTCAGGCGCCACGCTCAGGATCACCGCGCCGCAGACGGCACCCGCCACGGAACCGAGGCCGCCCAGAATCACCATCGCCAGGATCATCATCGATTGGATGAAATCAAAGGTGTCGGGCGTCACGGTGCCCTGTTTCGCGGCGAAGACGCAGCCGGCCAGGCCGGCCACGCATCCTCCAAGCGCCAGCGCCAGCAGCTTCATCCGGATCGCGTCGACTCCCAGACAGCCGGCGGCCAGCTCATCCTCCTTGACCGCGAGCCAGGCGAATCCGATCCGGGAGCGGCGCAGCCGGGCGCAGGCCCAGGCAGTGACCGCGGCCAGCACTAAGAGAAGCCAGTAGTACGGCCGGGCTTCCACTCCGAACCGGAGCGGGCCGGCGGACGGATGCGCGATCCCCATCAGGCCGTTCGGTCCGCCGGTCCAATCCTCGAGGTTGGTGACCACCACCCGCACGATCTCCCCGAACCCCAGCGTGACGATCGCCAGGTAATCGCCCCGCACCCGGATGGCCGGCAGTCCCAGCAGGACGGCCGCCGCGCCGGCGACCAGCCCGCTCACCGGCAGCCCCACCCAGAACGGCCAGCCCAGATGCAGGTTGAGCAGCGCGTACGTGTACGCGCCGACAGCGAAGAAGGCGGCGTAGCCCAGATGGAGCAGGCCGACGAAACCAACAATGATGTTGAGCCCCAGCGCCAGCAGCGCGTACAACGCGGCGGTGGAGAGGATCTCGGTGTGGTAAGGATTCGGATCCAGAATGGGAAGCAGGAAGAGCAGCAGCAGGAGAACGGCCCGCTTCACGCCCGCTCCGCCAGCCGCTCACCGAGCAGGCCGCGCGGCCGCAGCAGGAGGACCAGGATCAGGACGGCGAAGGCCACCACGTTCTTCCACTGCGCGGAGATGTAGCCGGCGGCCATCCCCTCCAGCAGGCCCAGCAGCAGGCCGCCCAGCATGGCGCCGGGGAGATTCCCGATCCCGCCCAGCACCGCCGCGGTGAACGCCTTAAGGCCGGTGAGGTACCCGTCATGGAAGTTGATCGTGGAGTAATAGACGCCGAAGAGAACTCCTCCCGCGCCGGCCAACGCGGAGCCGATCGCGAAAGTCATCGCGATCACCCGGTCCACCGGGATCCCCATCAGCTTCGCCGCCAGCGGGTCCTGCGCGGTGGCCCGCATGTTGCGGCCGAGCTGGGTCCCATAGACGATCCCCTGGAGCCCCAGCATCAGCAGGAAGCTGACCGCAAAGATCACCGCCTGCATCGGAGTGATCGACACCGTCCCCCCGCCCCAGTGGCGGACCGGCAGCATCTCCGGCACGTAGCGGTCCTGCGCGCCGAACCCGAGCATCACGGCGTTCTGCAGAAAAAAGGAAACGCCGATCGCGGTGATCAAGACCGACAGCTTCGGGGCTTTCCGGAGGGGGCGGTAGGCGACCCGCTCGACCAAAAGACCTAGGAAGCCGCATCCAATCGCCGCGATGCCGATCACGATGATCAACCGCGCGATCCCGCCCGTAGCTGGGGTTGCCAAGCCGAAGCTCAGCACCGCGGTCAGCCCGAGATAAGCTCCCACCATGAAGACTTCACCGTGGGCGAAGTTGATCATCTGGATGATGCCGTAGACCATCGTGTAGCCCAAGGCGATCAAGGCGTAGACCGCCCCGATGGTCAGGCCGTTCAGGAGCTGCTGGAGAAAAAGCTCTCCGGGGGTCACTTAAGATTTTTTACAGATTTGCCGCTTCGACGAACTGGAACTTGCCCTTATGAACGGTGTAGATGCCGATCGTCCGCAGGCTCGTGTCCCCTTTGGAATCAAACGTGTGCGCCCCCAAGATCCCATCGTACCGCTTCATTTCTTTCATTGACGCCAGCACGGCGGCACGGTCTTTCCGGCCGGCGCGGCGGATCGCCTCCAGCGCCAGGTTCGTTGCCTCGTAGGCATAAGAGGAATAGGCGCCCAGGTGGCCGTACTTGGCCTCGAAGGCCTGCACGAACGCCTGCGCGGTCGGCAACTGGTGGATGTCCCCACCCAACGTGGTGAGATACATCCCTTCCGCCGCCTCCGGTGTCGCCAGATCAATGAGCGCCGGCTCGAACAGGCCGTCGCCGCCCAGGAACTTGGCCGGGATATTGAGCTTCTGTCTTTGCTTCAGCAGCAAAGCCGCCTCAGGGAACATGCCGGCGAAGTAGATGAGATCCGGGTTCAGCCCCTTGATCTTGGTGAGGACCGGCGTGAAATCCTTCTCCCCTTGCGTGATCCCCTCATGCCCCAGGATTTCAACGCCCGCCTTCTTCGCGGCCCCCATGAACTCGTTCGCCAGGCCCCGGCCGTAGGTGGTCATGTCGTCCAGAACGAAGATCCTTTTGGCACCCAACCGCTCGATGGCAAACCGGGTGCCGGCCGGCCCTTGCAGGTCGTCCGTCGCGCAGATCCGGTAGAAAGTGTCGAATTTTTGGCGGGAGATCTCGGGGTTGGAGGAAACCGGATTGATGTGCAGCAGGCGGGCTTCGTAATAGATGGCGGAGGCCGGCTTGGTGCAGCTGGAGTTTAAGTGCCCGACCACCGCCAGCACATCGCCGTCGGCCGCCAGCCGCTTGGCCGTGGCAACCGCCTGCGCCGGGCTGTGGGCGTCATCCAACGAGACCAGCTCCAGTTTGTATCCGGGTATAACCGGTTCCTTGGTCTTCGCCTGCTCCACCGCCAGCTCCGAACCGCGGAGCATATCGGTGCCCTGGGCCGCCTGGTCGCCGCTCAAAGGACCGACGAACCCGATCTTGACGACCGGCTCCGCCTTACCGCACCCGGCAAGCAGGCTCAGGAGGAAAAACGCCGTAACACGTCGGAAGGGATTCGGCATCGCAACTGCCGATTATCATACCGCAAAATTACGCGAAGATCGCGATGTAGTCCTCCCCCTGGATCGTCCTTGGGCTGAAAAAGCCCCGGCTCAGGGAGCGAACCGGGGCTTTTGGCCTCTCTGTGGTCGTCTTAAGAGAGGAAAGCTTGGGGTCCCTACGATGTCGTAGACAAGGAGACTCCAAAGACAAGCAGCCACAGCAGACTGTTGAAGGCAAGAAAGCGGTAGAGTGCTGTCCGATACCTTGACTCGAATCGAAATTGTATTTGGTTTGGTCCCGGCTTGAGGGGCAGGGCTTGGAAAGCCAGGTTAGCCCGATAAATCGGAGTTGTCTCGCCATTGATCGTAGCCTTCCAGGAAGGATGCCACGTGGTGGACCACAACATCCAGGCCATTCCCGAGAGAGGGGCGTCTACATGCACCTGCAGACAATTACAATCAAAGCGCTGGATTCTATAAGGAAGGTACAGCCTACGGTGAACCGTTGGGGCAGCCATCTCAGGATCCAACCAACCTGTGAACATCGGTTGCCGCGGTGGAGCGGGAGGGGACTTTAGAAATATCAGGTCCCCGGAGTAGGCGGGATCGGAGATCCGCGAGGCTGTCCAACGCTCATCGTCAGAAAGGACCGCCTCGGAAAAGAACTGAAGCTTGTCCTCTGTCACGCCTGCAATCTTAAAGGCAGCCGCAGGGTGGCTAGGGAGTCTCCAGGGGTCCCACAAGAAAAAACCCGCAGGGCGCTCGGTGATGTCATCGTCAATATCTTTACCCAAGTAGGCCTTCAGAAAGCGTTGCAACGGACGCTCTACGTAGTCTACCCGGGACGTGGGAATCGGCTCATCCTCGTGAAAGAAAAGGGCACAGCCTTTAGCAACGTCTCCTTCCCAGTGTAGATCCCGTCCGATCTGGGTTCGAGGAAGACTGCTCTTGTCAAACGGAATCCGTTTGGCTTGAAAAGGTATATTTTGGAACTGGGCAACCGCGGCCTGTTTGTCCGTTAGGGGTACTGTCTTCAGGCACAGGTCAAACAGTTTGTACGAGTAGAGGTCGAATCCGTGAACGAGCAGAGCGGTTACGAGGAGCCATCCGGGGCGGCGGACTCGTTGAGTCATCGCGAGACAAACGATTGCCACGGTTGAGCAGAGCGCCATATAGCCGGTTCTTAAGAGCGCCGTTTTGAGCACGTCCATCCGAAGCCAGGGTGCGGAAACCTCCCAGATCTCATCCCGCATGATGGCCAGTATCCAGGATCGGACGATGTCTGGATGGGCGGAGAGCCAGATGAGCCAAGCACCCAGAAGAATGGGAGCGACAATGCCCAATAGCCTAACAACTCTAGATGGGCGGGCGGATCCCACGGGACCTGTCAAGGCTTCCCAGCCAACTCCCGCCAGAAAGCAGAGCCAGAGCTTGACAAAGCAGGTCACGAAGGCGAGGTGACGGTAGAACTTCATCATCGGCCAGGTGTACCAGAGGAGGGTGGAAAGAGGCGTTGCCATGCTGAAAGCCAGAATAGTTGCCACAAGGAGGAAAAGGTTGAGGTGTTTACCTCGGAACTGAGTCAATGAAACGCCGACGAGGACCAGTCCTAGCAGACCAAAGTAAAGTGTAAAGTCTAGCGCAGGGGAGATCCCCAGCACAACCTCTACCCATTTACCCAACTCTTGATTATTTCCGTAGGCCAGGAAATCAGCCAGGGGGACTTTGTGGTTTGGCTTTCGACCAAGCTCGTAGGCCTGGAGCTGACCGGTGTCGGTGCGGAGAAGGATGTGCGTCAGAGCAAAGGAAAGACCAATCCCCAACAGGGCAGCCCATGCTCGTTTGTCTAGACGGATCAGAGTCAGAGACCGGCGAAATTCACCGCCCTTGGTCACAAAATAGAAGAGAAAATAGAGGAACAGGTTCAAGGATATGACGGGCAGGTAATACGGTAGATTGCCGAGCATTTGGTAAACCAGGAGGTTCCCCGCCCCAAAGGCATACCGCCATCGCCCTGTGTCAAAGAAGATGTGCAGCAGATAGATTATGAGAGGAAGGCTGTAGGCAAAATGGAAGTTAAACCAGATCTGAGAACTCCAAATGGACGAACCCAGCACTGCCCAGGTGATGAAGACCGCCGTGTGCCATTGAGAGAAAAGGCGCCTCGCCAGCAGCCACACCCCGCTGGCTAGTAGAAGGACGTCCACAAGGATGGAAATGTGGAAGAGACTGAGGAAGTCGAACCCCCGAAGGAGCGGGCCTAGTTGAAGAAAGATTTGTTGGAGGGGAGAGGCTTGGATCGCAAACCACCAAGTGGAGACCGATCCATAAGTCAGGCTAGGCAGCCACAGTGGGACTTCGCCTGAGCACACCGCGTTATTCAGGAAAACGTACTGGAATGCGAAGTATTGGAAGGTATCATGCGCTACGGGTATCCTGTGCGTGAAAATGAGAAAACCAGCCAGAAGGAACTCCGGTAGGACCGCCAGTAGTAGGATTAGGAAGGCGGCTGACCTCACCCCCCCTGGCATTCTTGGCCTCCAATCAGACGTCCACAACACTGCGATTGGTATCAGCGTTTTTTCCAGAAGCTCGATACAAAAAAACCTATCACCACTAAGATAATGGTGGCTAGGATCTCGCGTGGGCTCTTGATTCGTCACCTCGCTTGCTTATCTGTGGCTAATAACCTAGTCTCCATCAAATAGTTAATAGAAAATAAATTGTAAATTATAGATCGCGGCCAAGGGCACCTCTCTGAACCAGCGGCTATTATACACCTTCCCCGTTCTCCCTATTCCTGAAGGCCGGTGACAACAGCGAGGTTAGTTTTGGACGACTACCGAGAAATCCTGATGCTCCCATTGGTCACTGGTAGGCCAAAAGAAAGTAAACCGAATTTGGCTACCTACAGAAACTTTCTGGGTAGGTAGATCCAAATAATGGGTTCCTAAACCGCTTGGCTTTGTACGAGTATCGATAGGATTCTTCCATCCATCGATGCTCCAGCGGACTACGGCAGGAGCCAGTGTCTCAATCCGCAGGAGCATGCCTACCGGAATCACGCGGCATTTCTGGTTAAACCTCCAGACCGCTAACGATGGGACTGTTTTGTCTACGAGGTAACGTTTCGCGGTCTGCGGCGGCAGATCAAATACCTTTCCCTCCCGCAGCGAGCGGCGCAGTTTGATGTATTCCGCATGGGCCCAGACCAGCGGCATGGCGGAACCGGAGGCGTTTCCGAAAAACAGTTCCCGCTCCGGAAGATCCGGCGAGTCCCATATCTGTTCCGGTAAAAGACCGCTCTCATTCGCGAAAGCTTCGAGGGTTTCCAGCAACTTCTCTGCCTGCTGGCGCCGCCCCGCTGCCAGTTCGTAATGCGCCCGCTCCCCCGTTAACAGGGGCCAGGCTCGACCGATTCCCGTCCCGTTGAAGGGGGACCCGTCCGCCTGTTCACCGTAGCCATCCCCGTTGTACCGGTGCCAGCAGGACCCCTTAGGGGTCTTCACTTGAAGCAACGCATCAATCACTCGAACTGTGTTCAGAATCCGCGGGTCATCCGGCGCCCTTAAACCAAACCGGACAAGGGCGAGCGCATCGGGACTGATGATCTCGCAACCGGGGGCCTTATCATAGCCTGGGGGTCGATTCTTGATCGGGACAAACCCTTGCGCCGGGGAAGCTGCTTCCGCGATTTCCGGAGGAGCGACCCGAACGTAATACCCCTCAACCCCTTGGCTGCGCGCCAGGTCGGAACCTGTCGCGTAGATCCACCTGTCCATGGAAGCATTCCACACATCCGCCGTTTCCCGGAGGTATTGGGCGATATCCCGTTCCGCTTGGACATCCGCCATCTCCGCCGCGGCCAGCAATGCCGCAATCTCCGCTGCCAGCGTAAAGGGAGAGTAGCCGGGATCCTCCTCCCATCGGTCCTGCTGGGTAACCGGCCCGTTACAGAGGATAAAACCAGCCGCCTTGCGCACCATGGGCCAAAACCGGGCGCACGCATCCTGATCCAGCGCTTTCTCTCGTCGCGCGAGGTCCACCAGTAAGATCGGCAAGGCGGTTTCATCCATCTGGACGCCGGACCAGTACGGGGTACCGTCCACCCACGCGTTCTGCGCCCAGTGGCCGTCCTCTTCCTGGAGCGCTTCCAAATAGGCCAGCACGCGGCGCACATCCTCTTTGGCTCCAGCGGCCAAAAACCCTCCCGCAATCTCGACAAGGTCACGCGGCCAGACGAGATGATACCCCCCTAGGTCTTCGTCCCCTTTTGAGGTCCCCCACGGGATCGACAAACTCGCTATTACCGCTCCGGGGAAATTCTTCTCTTCGTGCGTCCGCAACACCGCGGTGCTGGCCCGGTAAAGGTTGGGCCGGCGCCCCTTGCCTCCGTCCAACGGTAGAAGCGTCTTCTGCCAGGACTGCCACTGATTGACGCAATCCCTCCGAGCGACCTCGAACCCTTCTTCCAAAGAGGTACGCGCGCGAAGGCCGGCCTCAGCTGCATTCCCGCCAAATCCCAGCGCCAGCAGGAAACAACCCTCCGAAGCTTGAAGATCGATCTCTCCCGTTAAAGCAACGTTGCCCTTCTCGGCCTTTTCGTAGGCCCAGGTCATTCGTTTATTCCGCGCCAGATCCTGCCAGCCATCCGAGAATCCGACGAATCCGGCCGACCGGTTCAGCCAGGGCGCAGAGCAAGCCAAGGCGAGGGCGTGGCCATCCCTCTCGGCGAAAAGCATCGGCATCCCCTTGTATTCCCCTACCCAAGCAGTGTTGTCCATCCCCCGATTGCCGAGGTGCGGAGCCAGCAGAACGTACAAGTGAAGGTCATCCGGCTTCCCTTTCAGCGGAACAAAGCGGGTCTTTTGAAGAACGACGGGCCGATAAGGATCTGAAAGGACCTCTTTCTCAATCCGATAGATCTCCTGAGAACAAGTATTCACCAGCCGGTAGGCTGGAACTCCTTCCTCCAAGAAACCAACTTCGGAATTCGCGTGGCGTTTCTCCTCCGAGAAGAAGGAGCGGCCGTCCGTAACAAGGAGGCCCATGTCCCGGGTACAGGCCTGATCCAACCGCGGATAGTAGATCTCGTTGAAGATGCCGTGACTGAGAGTGAACCAAACAGGGCTGAGAGGACTGAGAGCGGTCCCGACACCGCACTTGGCGCTCGAAGTCCAACGCGGGGGAATCCCCGGACCGCCTGGCGCTTGCGGTGTCATTCCTCTTTCAGAAATCCACCCACGCGCCCTTCACGGCGTTCACGGGCAATCCCCTGATCCGCGCCGAAAGGGTGTCCGCCAAAGCCATGCCGCATCACGGCGATCGCGCGCGCCCAGGACTTCTTTTGATCCCTGGAGCTCAAAAGCTGCATGACGGATTGCGCGATGACCGGCACCGGCACTTCCATATGCATCGCGTCGTCGACAAGCCAGTTCACCTCGCCGGTGTCTTCCACGTAAGGCGGAATTTTCTCAAGCCCTCCTGACCGATACGCCGCTTCCATTAAATCGACAAGCCAGGACCGGATCACCGAACCATGACGCCAACAGCGTAAAACGTCCGCCACGCTTAGCTTGTCCCGATAATGTTCCAGTAAATCAATCCCCTCACCGATTGCTTGCAGCATTCCGAATTCTATGCCGTTGTGGACAAGCTTGGTAAAATGACCCGCCCCCGGCGGGCCCGCATGCACATAGCCGCCCTGAACCGCCAGTCCCTTCAAGATCGGCTCAATTCGCGAAACCGCCTCTTTCTCCCCACCCGCCATAAAACAGGCCCCCTGACGCGCGCCGTCAACCCCTCCGCTGGTCCCAAGATCCACAAAATGAATCCCCTTTTCCTTAAGCCTCTGATGGCGCCGTATCGAATCCCCCCAATAAGAATTCCCGCCATCCACCAAAATATCGCCCGCTTCAAGCTTGGAAACCATGTCGTCCAAAACCTTGTCCACCGCAGGTCCGGCAGGAATATAAATAAAAACCGCTCTTGGTTTCGAAAGTTTTTGTTTAAAATCCTCGAGACGCTGAATCTGGATAAGGCCGGCTTTTATGTACTCTTCCGGCGCTTCCTTTAGATCGAAACCCACAACCCGCATGCCCTTTTCAAGCGCCTGCAATGCAAGATTTCCGCCCATTTTTCCTAAGCCCACGAGGCCCCACTCTTCTCCCGTAGTCATATCACTCTTCCCCTTTCTAATTCCCTACAGTTCTTATCGGGCTTTCCGGAGCACAGGTTCTTTTTGGAACACAAAAATATTTTTAATCCCCCTCTTAGGCCCCAGCAGAAGATCGCGATAGGATTTCATTTCGTAACGCCCGGTGATCAGCGACTGAACGGCCTTCGGCCATCGCTTCTTAAAAATATTCAGATCCTTGACGGCGGCCTCGAAAGCCGCGCGTCCCGCGTTCACGGTCCCAAAAAAGACCTGATTCTTAAGCACCAGATTTCTCATAATTTGGTCTGCATCCACCTGGATCGGACCCTTGATTCCAGGAATTCCCGTAAAAACCATAACGCCATTGGTACCCAAAACTTGCATCATTTCGAAAGAGATTTGTGCTGCACCCGTAGCTTCATACACTAAATCGATATTGCCCAGGTGTTTCACGAAATCGCTTAAAGATTCGGAAGCGGATGAAACATAAGTACCTCCCACGGATTGTATGAACGATGCTTCCGCGCTTGAATTGGATTCGCGCGAATAGACATAAACCTCAAAACGCGCCTTCAAAAGCACCAGGGCTCCCAGAAGACCCACCGGGCCGGCCCCCAAGACTACCGCCTTATGGCAATAACCCGGCTTCCGGCCCTTGGGGTTGGGCCCCCAGGGGAGACGTTGCTGCACTTGAAAAATTTGAAGGAGCGCCTTTTCGGCAATTGTCAGCGGTTCGGTGAGAATCGCCACATCGCGCAGCGCTTTAGGGACACGATTAAAATATTTTTGATCGTCTACAACGATCTCCGTCATATAGCCATGAGATCCTTTGATCCCTCTTTCCGTAAAATCACCCGTGAAACAAAAATCCTGGCGGCCGGTACGGCAGGCAAAACAATTTCTGTGGCGGCATGGACGGCGAACCATCGGCACTACAAGATCGCCGACAGAGACGCGGGACACCGAGGATCCGATTCCAACCACTTGCGCCAAAGACTCATGCCCAATCACGAGATAGTCGGAGCCAACCGGCGGAGTCCCATATTGAAACGAGGCGATATCCCTATCCGTGCCGCAGACACCAACTTCCAGGATGCGGACTTTAACTTCGGTAGGTTTTATGATCTCGGGGAGCGGATGATCAATAAGCTTGATTTCTTTTTTGGAAGGAAAAACGGCGACAGCCTTCATAAAGTTCCTTTGTGGGTTAACAAACAGATGTGACGCTGCTGCTTATTATATCGTCATTCTTCTCCACTGTTCAGGTGTGAAAAAGCCCCAGTTCAGGGAGCGAACCGGGGCTTTTGGCCTCTCTGTTGTGGCCTTAAGAGAGGAAAGATTGGGGTCGGTGGCTGGATGACGTTAGAACCTGTCTGATAGCCGCCGCATAGCTCAGCTTTGACCTGCCGTTACAACCTCGTTATTTCTTAAGGATCTTTTCGTTCTCTTCTTTTTCTCCAGCCTCTTCCTTATCCTTTTTGCCTTCTTTTTTCTCCATCCGTTTTGCGCTATGATCGGCCATTCGGGTCAAACGCTGCGCCAATTCAGGATTCGATTTCTGAAGGGCTAATGCCGAATCCCTCAGTAGTTTAATATGAGCTTCACGCTCTCCAAGCTTTTCCTGCTCCGCTTTTCCCTCTAATTCATTCTTCTCGGTTTTCTCTGACTTCATCTCATTCGCTTCGTCGTCAGCAAATTTGGTCAAAGCCGCTGAAAGACTGGGGTTCGATTGCTGTAAAGCAACCGCCGAATCGTTTAAAAGCTTTACTTTATCTTTTTCTTTTACACCGTCAGCAAAAGATACTGCCGATAACAAAACAACAAACCCTGCCACTGATAACCCCACCATGACACCGCGTGACAATTTCATACTTTCTTCCTTTTTGTGGTTGTTAAATCGATTACTCTTACTGAGCTACATTTGTCTGAATGGTTTCGGGAGGAATCTCGTCCTTCTTCGTAAACGTGAGATAAACAACCAAACCTAAAATTGCGATGAGGAAGAGCGCGCTCGTTGTAGTCGCCCCGAGGCCCAAACCTCCGTCATTACGAGTCTGCGAAAGGTAGTCGCCAATCGATGCGCCGAGTGGCCGGGTCAAGATGTAAGCTAGCCAAAAGGCAAGTACCGCATTCGCAGACGGGTGCCTATTCCCCGCAGCCAAGACTCTCCTAGCAGCGTAGTATGCGATCGTCACGACCGCAATGAGGCCAGCGAATATGAACAGCGAGGTCAAATACCCAAGACCAAACTTTTCCGCAGTGAGATCGCCTGCGGCAGTACCCAAAGCGAACGTGAACAGGATCGCCAACCAATAGAAAGCCTCACGTCGAGTCGTAACAATGGAGTGGACGGACAACGTCTTCTCGAACGCGTACCACACCGCGAAGGTCAGCACGAGTGCAATGGAGAATGCGGAGGTCGTCGTCCCCAGAGGAACCCCAAGTTTGTCCGTCAAGTTGTCGGTGATCAAGGTGCCAACAACACTGATGAGAACGACTGCAAGCCAGTAGATCGATGGGATATATTTTTTTGCTTTGAACTGAAAGAGCAAAACGACAACAAGGAGTGCGCCCATAACGAGCGATGTTCCGGTCAGCCCAAAATGAAGTGTTTCATTCAGATAGTCTGCCGCAGTCTCACCGACCGTCGTACATAGAATCTTAATGATCCAGAAATAAATTGTGACTTCCGGAACCTTGTTTAACATCTGCTTAATTCGTGATGAGTTCACTTTATTTTACGTATGTCCCTCTACTCAAAAATAGAAAAAAGTCGGGGTCCCTGAGCAGACACGGACAAGGGAACCTCTCTAATCTGGCGGCTAATAAATGCCGGGTATCATTTCTTGAAATCTTTGTCCTCCATATGAAACGCGTGAAGCACTCTATGCATAATGGGCGCCAAAAAGATTCCCATGATCGCAATAAATACAAGCCCACTAAAGAGAGCATATACCGACGCAAAGACTTTTGCGGCTGTATGGGTCAGTGGATTTACTGGACCCATACCGCCCAAAATCATAGACGCATTGAGGAGCGAATCAACCCAATTAAGACCCGCTAGCCAATGGTATCCCGCAATCCCAATAAACAAAGCGCCCGAAATCAATAAAATGACGACTCCAATGACTACCGCTATTCTTCTCATAAAAACTGAGACTGGAGCTAGTTGTTGATGTTTTTGTTCAAACACATTAGTTACCCTTTCTAAAATCTAAAAATGCCAGGTTCAAATAAAAAATCCACCGGTCTTAGCGGATGGGCTCATTATACTCCTCTAAAAATAAGATCCTCGGATTACGCACCCAAAACAGAAATACCTCTCTCCCTCTAAACCAAGAATTCCCAACGACGCAAAGTAATCGCGCATCTCTTGATGTTTCCAGGAGATGACAAAGCCCCGATTCATCGTCTGAACCGGGGCTTTTGGCCTTTCTGTTGCGGCCTTAGGAGAGAAAAGATTGGGGTGGATGACGGGATTCGAACCCGCGACCCCAGGATCCACAATCCTGTGCTCTAACCAGCTGAGCTACACCCACCATCGAACGAACCGTTGGATCTCCAGATGAATTTTAAAGCTTAGCGGCCGAGGGAATCCATCTTTTTCTGGAGGAGCTCACCGACCGGTTTGCTCTGCTCGGTGTCGCTGAGGACCCGCTGAATGCTGCGGCTCATCGCCTGGCGCATCGCCTCCCGCATAGCTCCCGCCGCGAGGTCCGACCAGTCCAGCTTCTCGCCCAGCTTGCCGGCAACGATGAAGCTCAGGTGGACCTTTCCTTCATGATCCTTCAGCAGCTCCACCAGCCGGTTGCCGTCCAAGCCAAGCGTGGTCACCTGGCTGTCCGAAAAGAGAACGCCGGTCGCCGTCACGTCGCTGTGCGCCATCAACACCCCTTGATGCACGGTGAGACGGATCTCCGCCTGCATGGAGCCCCTGCTGGGCGCTGTCCCAAAAACCTTTCGAAGGTAGCCCGCCAATCTGCCCACATCCAGATAGTTCAGCGCAATCTCCGCGTCCACAGGGCCGCCCGGCAAGGTGGTGCCCCGAGCGCTGACCGTCCCAAGATCCTTGTTCCCCTGATCCTTCAGGCGGCCGGACAGGGTGAACGCCCGCTCCCCGGCCCGGCCACTGGTCTGGATGGAGAGCTCCGCCTCTCGCAGGTTCCAGAAGACGTTGGGCACCGCCAGCCGATCCACGAAGGAGATCTCCCCGTTGTGAACCCGCACCCGCGTGATGGGAATCCCCGCGGATTGGACCACCACCTGCCCTCCGCCCATCGCCGTCACGGCCCGCGCTTCGAGCGTCCATTCCATGGTGAGCTGGGGATGAAAAATCTCCAGCTCCCCGCCGGGTTGTCCCTGCAACCAGGAAGCGGACGATAAGGAGGCCTGGATCCAGTCCACCTTGAGCGGCGTGCGCTCCTCGCCCCGGACCGGCGGGAGCTCCAGCCCGATCAGGCGAATCGCCGGAGGAAGCGTGAACTGCGCCGACTGGATCGTCACCGTCCGCTTGCAGGCGGCGGTGAGGGTCTGCTCCATCTGGGAGCGGAGCGACCCGGCGAACAATAGATACGCTCCGGCGACGGCAGCCAGACCGAGGACCCACCATAAAAGTTTAAGTTTGTTCTTCAATGTAAGATTTCAGCGCGCCTGGGCCGAGTCGAACGGCCGACCGACTGCTTAGAAGGCAGTTGCTCTATCCATCTGAGCTACAGGCGCTAAGTTTATCCGCAGAACCCGAATCAGAGCTTCCGTCCTGCCCCGAATCCAGTAATAAAGATCCGTATCGCAAACTTTAATTGTAGCAATTCCATGACGGAGTTTCCGAATCCGGCGCCCCCCTGAGCCGCTCTCCTTGATAGTTGTCTTGTAACATTGGCTCGCCGGGATCCCGGTCACATCTCTCCAAAATTGCTCGGCCTCTTGAGCGGCCGTGTCGGAATGAACGCGAACGTGCAGCCGCAAACGAAGCGGATTCACTCTGCAACATTCAATCAGCCATTTCAATACAAGACGAATTAATATCGGATCTGTATTTGTAAAGGCAACCAAATTATCTTGCGTTTTGGAACCCTCGGCCCAATAAGCAACGACGCCGAGCAGATCCAGAATTTCAGGGGACGCAGAGGGTAAATTCTTACCTGCTTCCTGCATAATCCTTGAAACACGCTCCAGTTTGCGTTGTCGAATCACCCGAGCGCCTGCAAGACCCGCTGCCCGTTTGAGTTGCAAAGATTCTGAAGATGGGCTATGAGGAATATCCGATAACCAACGGCTCAGGCTGCCTTTGGAAACCCCGAGTTGTTGACGGATTTGAGCGTACGTCCGTCCATCTCGCCTAAGTTCCATAGCTGATGACCGCTCTTTTATTTTCATTGTCTCTGTAAAATTCATTACATCGGGGTGCTCGGATTTGAACCGAGGACCTCTGCGTCCCAAACGCAGCGCTCTACCAAGCTGAGCCACACCCCGGGGGAATGAATTATTGTAGCAGGGAAAAGCCGTATAATGGAGCCGATGCGCCGGATCCGCAAGGCCCTCATCTCGTTTCTGTTCCTCATCCTCGCAGGTGCCCTGATCCTGGAGTGCCTGAACTGGATCGCTCTGCCCGAGAGAGCCCGCCGGTGGGCGGAGGATGCGGCCGGCCAGGCGCTCGGCCGGAAAGTCTCGATCGGCGCGGTCCGTCTGCATCCCTGGCACGGGTTCCTGCTGGAACGGGTATCGGTGGCGGAAGATCCCGCTTTCGGGAATGTTCCGTTCATGGAGGCGGATCAGGTTTCGGCAGGTTTCCTCGCGCTGCGCCTGAGCCGGCCGACGGTGCGGCTCACCCAGGATTCCACCGGCCGCTGGAACTTCCAGAGCTTAGGGGGCCCCAAACCGGCGGCGCCGGCTGCCGGCGGCCGCTTCCGGCTGAGCATCCCGAAGGTCGTCCTTTCGGAGGGCCGCTGCGAGGTCCACCTTCAGCGCCCGACCGGCGTGCCCGTGCTGTGGATCGAGCGGATGGAGGCCGATCTGCACCTCTCCCTCCCGGCCCAGGTCCGGGGGGCCATGACGGCCGACCTGCTGGCCGAGATAGGGGGCGGAGCAAAAACTGTTGGCCGGGTCACGCTGGACGGGCAATATCTGCCGCGGGAACATCGCCTCTCTCTGAAAGGAGAGTCCACTCTGCAGCTGCCGAACCTGGTTCCTTTTCTTCCGGAACGGATGAGGGAACCGATCGAGCGGCTCGAGGGGTCCCTCGCCTTGAATTGGGAAACCTCCGGGAGTCCCCACGGCCCGATGAAGACCCGCGGCAGGGTGGAAACGCGCGGGCTGCAATGGAAAATCGCGCGCTTCGAGGGGACGGGCGATCTCTCCGGCCAGGTGCAGTGGGATCCGCAAGGCGTGAGGACGGAGGGATTATCGCTTCGGTTTTCCAACGGGACATCGATTGAACTGAGCGGCGCTCTGGCCAACGACCCGGCTTTGAGCTTCGGGTTCCGGGCGACCAGCTCTTTTTCCGCCAAGGAACCGCCCCCGATTCCTCCGGAATGGGCCGAGTCCGCCAAGCGTTTTAACCTGTCCGGCCAAATCTCCCTGGAGGCACTGGGCAACGGGGTGCTCCGGCCGAAGCCCTCGCTCCGCCCAACGGTTCTGGCCCGGCTGCAGGAGGTGTCGGTGGAGCCGCCCCGGGGACCGCGCACGCAGATCCAGAGCGGCCAGATCCGCTGGCAGCCGGATCTGATCACCTTCACCGATCTGACCGGCAGCACGCTGGACCAGCCGTTCCGGCTGGAGGGAACGCTGGTCAAATGGGATCAACCGGAGATCAACGCCTCTTTCTCATGGGGGAAGTGGGACGGCGAAGCTCAGATCACCCTCTCCTCGGAGAAGATCGACATTGAATCGGTCACCGGGCGTTTCGGCCGGTCCACGTTTCGCCTCTTCGGAGAGATCAACCGGCCCGAGACCGACGCCAACCTCTATGGGGAGATCACCTGCCGCGCGGAGGAGCTCCCGAATCTCTGGTCCGGCTCGGCCGCCTGGGTGAAGGAGCACGCGCCGCAGGGGGAGATTTCGGCGCGGTGTCTCCTGCAGGGTCCCCTGCTCCGGCCCTCGGACTGGAACCTGGAAATCCGCGCTTCTTCGCCACTCTTCAGAGTGGATGGAATCCCACTCCAATCGGTCTCCGCGGATCTGCGGCGGGAGGAACGGCGGTTTACGCTCCAATCCGGAAAAGCGGTACTGGCCGGGGGGAACCTCTTCGTGAGCGGGGTGCTGGACGGCTCTCAACCGGCCGGACGGTGGGACGCGAAACTGCGGGCAGAGGGGGTACAGCTCGACGAGCTGGCCCAAGCCCTGCGCTGGAAGACCCGGGAATTCTCAGGACGGCTCAAGATGGAGTGGGAGGGAGGGGGGACAGCCGGCAACCCGGAAAGCATCTCCGGCTCCGGACAGTTGGAAGTGACCGGCGCGCAGATCTTAGAATTCCCTCTGCTTGGAAAATTCGCGGAGTTCCTGGGCCTGCCCACTTTGCGCACGATCCGGTTCCAGGAAGGGAGGGGGCCGTTCCGGGTCAAGCAAGGATGCGTGGAAACGGACTCCCTGATTCTGCGGTCTCCCCAAGTCACGCTGACTATTTCCGGGTGGGGCGGCTTCCTCAACGGGGCGGAGAGCCCGATCCAGTGGAAGATCTTTCCGATCTTCGCTCCGGAGCTGATCCCGGAGCAAGGCCGGGTCCCGCTGAGCCGGGCGATCGCCAAGGGAGCGAGCTACTTTGTGGGGGCGGTGCAGCTCTCCGGGACCTGGAAGGAACCCAAGAGCAAATTCGTCCCGAAGAAGCTGCCGCAGGTGTTGAACGAACAGCTCTTCAACCTGAAGGACGTACTCAACGACCTTTTCTGAAACGGAGCTATGCTTCCGCCTCCACCCCCTGCTCCGCCTGCCGCAACTCCTCGACCCCCGACTGAATCTGGGCTTCCGGCACACCAAGCAAGATCCCCAATTGAGCCAGGAACTCCTGAATGTCCGCCCCGGAGGAGATCTTCTCCGGCTCCAACCCCATCTGCTTCAACATCCAGCCGTACACCGGAGCGAACTCCCCCACCAGCCAGACCTTCTCCGGCGCCGGCACTTGCTGCCCTACCGCCACCGCCACGTCGTCCGCGGAGCCGTTCGGGATTACCTTCAGGTGCCGGTTGGCTTCCTTTAACCCCTCCCAGTTCCCCGCCAGGTAGACCCGTTTCGCCAATTCCGGAGGCAGATTCCTCAGAGCGGTTTTTAGGCCTTCCGCGTAGGGCTGGTTGAGCAGGCTCGACGACAGCACCACCGCGTTCGTCCCCTCTTCGGCCTGCCAACCTTCCACCACATGGGCGGCTAATTCTTCTGCGCCAGCTTGCTCCGCCGCCAGGTCGGTCAGGGCCTCCAGCCGCGTGTCCGCCGGCGGGGATTGGCGGCGGACAAACCCAAACGCCTGAGCCACCCTGATCAGGGCTTCGGGAGGACTTTCGGGGTGCCCCTGATCCCGAGCCAAAGTCCAGACAACGGGTCCTTGCGGATACTTTTTAAGGGTGAGAGGAAGTTTTTCACCCCCCAGAGAGAGCGTGACCTCGGCCAAAGAAAGGTCTCCCCGAACAGCCTCTTCAATCGCCTGGGAAAGGCGCTTCCTGTAAAAACTCTCTCCGCTCACAAAGTCCGCCGAGAGTTGGATTCGCGAAACCACGTAGTCCGCCGAGAGATCAACCAGAGGAAACAACGCCGGATAAATTTGTTCTCCCGTACGCACCAGATACGCCGCGCGGGGAGGCAGCGGTTCTTTCGGGTTGATCACCACAAGCAGTTTCTCGGACTGCTTGGGATCAAGCGGGAAGCGCGTATAAAAGGAAGTCTTCCCCACCTGAAAACCGGCCCGGCCGTTGGAGTAGAACACTGGAACGCCTTTGATCCCAAGGGTATCGGCCTGTTGGACCTGGGATTTTTTGAGCAGGGCGAATTTGAACACCTTGAGGCGCCAAACGGGCAAGGAATCTTCTTGCAGTTTCCCATCTTGTATCTCTGGATCGACATAGACCTCGATGGAACGACCGGCGGGGGGAAAGATCTTTTTCCCGGTTTGCATGTCGTAGGCAGCCGACGGAAGCCGGTTGCGCGGATCCACAAGGACAAGGAGTTTCAGCGGATGAGATTGGTCAAAGCGCCGGTCCGTCTGATAAGAATGCTGGGCAATGAAGAAGGTCGCCCATCCGTATGCCGAGCCTGCCCGTACATCGGCAAAAGCGACCGCCTTCGAACGGCTGACCTCCGGCAGAGCCCAGAGGTCGGCCGTTATGCTCCGGACCGTTCTAAATGGCGTTGGGTCTCCCGTCAAAAGTCCATTGTTGAGCGGCGGATCCAGATAAACCTGAACAAGCTCTTGGACCGGATAGACCTGCTCCCCCGTCTCCATGTCATAAGCCGCGAGAGGGATCCGGGTTCGGGGGTTTGCCTGAACCAAAAGACGCAAAGAATTTTCCGGATCCGCTTGCCGGGAAGTCCAGTACGGCTGTCTGTTCAGATAAAACACGGCGGTCTTCCCTTTCGGGGAAGCAACGACGCCGGTGAACACCACGGTCTTGGCCTGCCGGACTTGAGGATCTTTCCAGAAGGTGTCCGAGATCCTGGCCGTCACCTCATCCGGAAGCGGATCGCCTTCCAACCGGCCGTCTTTCAGGGAGGGGCTCAGATAGATGTGGATGAGGTTCTCCTCCGAATAGACCTTCTCGCCGCTGCCCATGTCATAGGCCGCTGTCACCCGCGTCGTCTTGGGATTGACTACGGCGATCAGCTTTAAGGGAGATTTCAGGTCGTAGGCCCGCGGGGTCTTATAGGTCCTGCCGGCAAGGCTGAAACGGGATAATCCCGATCCATCCTTATGCGTGGGGACATTCGCTAACACAACCTGTCCCATCTGCCGCACGGCCGGATTCGCGAAGAAAGCGGAAGGAACCGAATGGAATAACCGGTAGGGGTTGGGAGATCCCACCAGCCGTCCGTCCACGACCTCCGCGTCCAGGTAAACCTGAAGCAGGTCTGACTCCAGGAAGACCCTCTCTCCGTTGGCTAAGTCGTAGGCCGCCAGCGGCCTTCGGGTGGCCGGATCCAGCTCGAGAAGCAGCACAAGCGGATGCTCGGAATCAAACGAGCGCGTGGTCAGGTAGTGGCGCTTGGAAACCTGGAAAGTAGCCGTGCCGTGCGCTCGGAAAGTGGGCACGCCCGAAAAGACCACGCTCTCTGAATCCGGTATCCGTGGATCCTTTAATGAAACTCGTTTGAAGATACCGGCAGGCTCCGGATCACCCTCCAACCGGCCATCACGGATTTGAACATTCAGGAACAGCTTCACCTTAAAGGAAACCGGCGGATAAACCCGTTCTCCGGTCGCCTCATCAAAAGCAGAAATAGGAACCACCTTTACGGGGTCCACGACCACCAACAGAGAGGTCGCCTGTTTTGAAACCGGAGCGGCGAGATAATGCTGCTGGGCGATATAGAACGTCGCGCTACCAGAACCTTTGTCAGTGACCGGGACGTGGGCCAACACCACCCGGCGGGAACGCCGGACTTCGTCTTTTTGCCAAAGGGAAGAATGAACCGTCTTCTTCTGAGCGATCGGGACTGGATTTCCCACCAACCGTCCGTTTTGGATCTCCGGGTCCAGGTACATAGAGATCTTTTCTTCCGCGCCGGCTTGGGTCTCATCCTCCGCGAGAATGGTCAGATCAGCCAGACGGGGATCTCCCTTCCCTCGCACTGCAGGATAAACCTGGTCGCCGCTTGCCATATCCCATGCTTCCAACACATTTCCTTCCGGATAGCTCACCTTGACCCACAAACGCATCGGGTTATTTTCATCAAACAGACGACCGGTATAGTAGCCTTGTTTTTGCAAAGAAAAATAGGTTCTTTTCCCTCGAGGAGAAGTGGGCACGTTTTCCAACATAAGATAAGAAGAATTCGCCAAGCGCGCGTCATCCCAGAAATTGGATTTCGCCGCGTACTTTCCTTCCCAAATCAGCTCTCCGTTTTCCATCAGCTTGTTCCCTTGGATCGCTCCTTTGCCGTAGACTCTTATCATCATTCCCGATGCGGAATACACTTGCTCACCGGTCGCCATGTCCCAAGCGTCTAGGACTTTACCCCCGGGGTAAGCTATCTTCACCCATAAGCGCAACGGGTTATTTTCATCGAACAAGCGATCGGTGGAATAAGGCCTGCTTTGCCAGGAGAAAAGAGCCCTTCCTTGGCCGACATGCGTGTTTATATTTTCGAGCATTACATAGTTGGATCTTTTTAGACGCGCATCGGCCCAAAAACTTGATTTTCTCGCCCGCTCTCCTTCCCAGATTGGGACTCCCGCCCCCACCAGTTTTTCAGCCTCTATCCGGCCTTTCCGATAGACCTTGATAAGCCCTCCGGCGGAATACACGCGGCTGCCCGTCTCCATATCCCACGCTTCCATCACCTCTGCGCCCGGATAGCTCACGGATACCCATAAGCGAAGGGTGGTTTCTTTAGAAGCTGGGCGGCCAGTCGAATAAGTCCGACCTTGCCACGCGAAGTAAAGTCTCCCGTGGTGGTCAAATGTCCCGATGTTTTCCAACATCAGCCGGCTGGAACCGGAAAAGCGCTCGTCATCCCAAAATTTGGATTTGATCGGATGCAGGCCCCGCCAGACCGGCTCGCCGGCTCCCATCAGTTTTCCATCCGCTATCTTTCCTTTCGAGTAAATCAGAATCTCTTCCGCGCCGGCCTGCTCCGCCAGGTCGGCGAGGGCGCCGAGCCGCTCGTCCGCTGGCTGCGGCGGCGCCGGATAGACCTGCTCGCCGGTGGCCATGTCGTAGGCAGCGATTACCCGACGATCTTTAACCGACCCCACCGCCACTAATTTCAGCGAAACTCTGGGATTAAACTTCCGGCTCGTTAAGAGATCTATTTCCTCTATCAGATGGAATACCGTCCTTCCATTTTTATTGTGTGTTTTCACGTTTTCGACGACAAGGAACTGTGCGCCTTTCTCGGAAGCCCTATCCCACATCACGGATCGAAGCTGCCTCCTTCTCAAAAACAGCTTTTGCCCACCCACCACTTGCCCGTTTTTCATCTCCGGATCCAGATAGGCCGCCAGCATTCCTTCCGCGGGGTAGACTTGCTCGCCGGTGGCCATGTCATAGGCAGCAACCGGCTCATTCCAATTACGAGCGCTGATTAAGACCGACAATCGAAGCGGCGCGCCGGTGTTGATCGACCGGCTGGTCAGGTAAGTCCTCCCAAGCATCGAAAACTCCGCCCCGTGTGGCCCTTCCCGTGTCGGAACATTGGTCAAAGCAACCGTCTTCGGCCTCTCCCGTTCGATCTCTTTCCGAAGAGAGTTATAAACCCTCTGTGCAAGCCGGAAGGGAACGGCGCCTTCAGCCAGCCGCCCATTCTCGATTTTTGGATTAAGGAAAACCTGAATATGGTCGGCCGCGGAAAAGACCTTCTTGCCGGTCTCCAGGTCATAGGCCTCGGCAGGAAGCTTTGATTGGATGTCCACCAGGACCAGAAGTTTCGGAGGGTTTTTCTCCGAATAGGCCAAGGTTGTCCGGTACCTCAAATCCAGAAAATTAAAACCCGCGACGTCCCTCTGCCGATAAGTCGAGATCCCCAGCAAACCAACGGTTTTCCGCGCCAAGCGCAGCTCAGGCCGCTGCCAGAGGCTGCCGCGCGGTTCCCGCACGAGCAGATCAGGCACTGTGCCGGTCTTGATACGGCCCTCTTCAATAAAAGGATCAACGTAGATCCGGACGTAATCTTTCCCCGCGAAGAGGAGTTTCCCAGTAGTCAGGTCATAGGCCTCCGTCGGGACCTGGCTCTTAGGATCCAGCAGGACCAACAGCCGGAGGGGGCTTTGGGGATCGTACCGCTCCCCTGTCGGATAGGAAACTCCCCCTATATTGAAATAGGCCATCCCCTTCTTGGGACGAGTGGGAAAATTGTGGAACGCGATGGCTGAAGCGGCCTGTATTTCTTTTCTTTTGAAAACATTCGTGAGTTTTCCCATCACAAGGCCCATGAAAGGCCGGGAATCCGTGGCCAGCCGGCCGTTCTCAATGACCGGGTTCAGATAAAGACCGATGGCTTCTTTGCTCAACAGGCGCTCACCGGTGTCCATGTCGTAGATGGCGAGAACCCGTTTAAGCTTGGGGTCGATAAGGACGAAAAGCTTCGGCGGTTTGTTCGGATCGAAGGACCCTTCGATCTTGTAGGTCTGACGCGCCAACGTAATTCGGGGGATTCCTCTTTTCCTGTTCATGGGATAGTTGGCGATTCCAATACGTTTCGCCGTTTTTACCGCCGAATCGTCCCAGATCCCGGCGGGGATAACCCGCAGGTTCCGAAACGGTCTTGAATCACCGGCCAGACGGCCTCCTTGCAAAACAGGGTCGAGATAGACCCCAAGCAGATCTTCCGCCGAGTAAACCTTTTCCCCGGTTGCCTGGTCCCAGGCCTCGGAGGGCAGTTTGGTCTCCGGATCAACGAGGATCCGCAACCGGAGATCCTTCCCGGGATTGAAGCTCAGGTCGGTAAGATAAAGTTCCGCCGCCAGGTTAAAAGCGAATTTGTCGCCCTGTTTGATCCCGGGAACGTTTTCCAAAACAACGGTTTTCGCCCGACGAACTTCGGGCTTATCCCAAACATCCCCGGTAATGTATCTCCCTGCGTAAAACGGTTCGCCACCGCCAATCCGGCGCCCATCTTCAATCCGGGAGTTCAGGTAGAGTGAAATTTCCTCCGCGCCGGCCTGGTCCGGCTCGTCACCCGCCAGGTCGGTCAAAGCGGCTAGCCGATCGTCCGCTGATATTCCCGGCTGCTGCGGCGCCGGATAAACCTGCTCGCCGGTTTCCAGATCATACGCGGCGGTAGGACGCTTTATTTTGGGGTCGGCCGTGACTAACAACCTCAAAGGATGTTCCGGATCGTACGGCCGGCTGGTCGTATAGGGCTTATTGCCCAGCTTGAAGATTAATTTCTTGTATTCGCGATACGCGATGACGTTCGAAAAACCCACAGTTTCCGCCTGCCGAACATTGACCTCCTTCCAAAAATGTTCCGTAACGGCGCCGATGGCGCGGAAAGGATCGGCCGGGGCCGTCAAGCGGCCCTCCCTGATTTCCGGGTTCAAATAAACCTGAATGAAATCGGCGGGGGGATACACTTGTTCTCCCTCCTCATACGCAGCAACGGGGCGCTTGCTCTTCGGGTCCACCACCAGTAGCAGCCGAATCGGCTCGTCCCCGGGTTTGAAACGGCGGCTGGTCATGTACCTCTTCTGAGCCAGGTTGAAGCTGATAACATCTCCTGAGACGTGGGTCGGATAGTTGGTAACAGCCACTCTGGAGGCATCCCGGATGATAGGCTCTTCCCAAAAGGTGGAGTAGAGTCTCTTCGGCAGCGTCTTGACCGGTCGGAGACCGGCCTTGAGCCGCCCTCTCACAATCTCCGGATCCGCGTAAACCTCCATCAGATAGGAGGGGGGATAGACCGGCCGCCCGGTGGCCATCTCATGGGCCGTGACGGGTTTCTTCGTCCGCGGATCAACGGTCACGCGCAGTCGCGGAAGGTATCCGGCTTCGACACGCCAAGCTGTGGAGAACGAATCCCCGGCCAAAGAGAAAGCCGCCCAGTCCCCTTTCGAGTAGGTCAAAACATTGTCCAGGACCACGCGGGAGGCCCGCTGAACCTCGGGAAGACCCCAGAAGGAACCAGGCACTACATCCAAAACACGGAACGGATTTGGATCCTGGTCCAGGTAAACACCCATTCGAGAAGACGGGGAGTAGACTTCTTCCCCTGTCGCGGCGTCATAAGCCGCGAGCACCATCCGGGTCTTTGGTTCCACAACAACCCGAAGATACAGCGGATGCGCGGGGTCAAACAAGCGGTCGGCGTAATACCTCTTCCCGGTTACGCTAAACGCCGCTTTCCCCTGGTCATACGCGCGGACATTCTCAAACACGACGCGCTTTGCGCCCAGGATCTCTTTGTCTTCCCAAAAATTGTCCGGGATTTTCTTGACGGAGAGAAATGGCTCAGGATCTCCGGTCATGCGGCCGTTTTTAATCAGGGGATCCAAATAAACGCGGATCAGGCTATCCCGCGAATAAACTTCCTCCCCGGTGAAAAGATCGTGGGCCGCCACCGGCTGGCGCTCTCGAGGGTCAATGAGCAAGAGCAACCGCGGGGGATTCTTCGGATCATAGCTGCGCGTCGTCGAATAAGATCTTTTGCCGAAAGAAAAAGCGGCATTCCCTCCCTTACCTCCCGCTTTCCGGGTAGGGACGTTCGCCAGCGCCACAACCTTGGATTTTTTGATCTGAGGATGGCCCAAAAGCGACCTTAAAAATATCCGCACGGTTCTGTAGGGCTTTAGAGTATCGGGAATCTTGCCCCCTTGAAGCGGAGGGTCAAGATAGACTTGAAGCTGGTCTGCCGCGGAGTAAACTACCTCGCCGGTTGATTGCGAATAAGCAGCGGTGGGAACACGGCGCTTCGGGTCCATCAGTACAAGCAATCGCAGAGGGGAGTTCGCGTCGTAGGACGCGGTGGTGTGGTAGGTGCTCCCAGCGACCGAGAAAACAGTGGTTCCTTTCGCGCTGGACCGTGTGGAAACATTCTCCAACGCAACAACAGCCACGCGCTGGACCTGCTTCTTGTTCCAAAAAGCATCTGTGAATTGCCTCTCTGTGAGATCAAATGGGATCGGGTTTCCTTTAACACGGCCCTTCTCCAATTCGGGGTTCAGGTGGGCTTTCACAAAATCGGGCGAGTAGACTTGGTTCCCCGTTTCGGAATCGTAAGCGACAAGCGGCACCCGGGTCCTCCCATCCACGACGAGGGTCAATCTCAGCGGACGGCGGGGATCAAACGGCCGCTGAGTGTACATTAAACGCTTGTACAATCCAAACCGGAACGTTGCTTTTCCGCCAACGTCGAAGGTCGGGTAGTTTTGAAAAACGATGGATCCCGCCTTTGCGACTTCCGGCCGGTCCCAGAATTTCGCCGGGATCGCCTCGAGTACCTGGAAGGCCGTTGGTTTCCCCGCCACCCGACCCTTCTCAATCTTCGGATCCAGGTAGATGGAAATCTTCTCCTCCGCGCCAGCCTGGGCCGACTCGTCTTCCGCGAGGGAAGCTAGGGCCTCCAAACGAGCATCGGGCGGTGTTTTTTCCGGGACCGGATAGACCCGCTCGCCGGTAGCCATGTCGTAGGCGACGATAGGAAGCCAGGGATCAATCTGCTCATGGATGATTAAGCGCAAAGGATGATCCGCGTCGAATCGACGGGTGGTGCGGTAACCGGTATTGCCCAGATAAAAACCGGCTGTTCCCCGCAGGTTGCTCGCCTGCACATTGGCCAGCGCGAGGGTAGTCGCCTGTTCCACTTCCGGCTTGCTCCAAAATGTCGCGGTGAGCCGCGGGATCTGCAAGAGCTGGAACGGCTTCTCTCCCTCGGAAAACCGGCCCTTTTCAATCCGGGGATCCAGGTAGATCTGGACAAGGTCTCCCGCGGAGAAAACCTCCTCGCCTGTCGAAAGATCGTAAGCAACCGTGGGGACCCGTGTCGCCGGGTTCACGATGACCAAGAGGCGGAAAGGATGTTCAGCGTCATATTTCCGGCGGGTCGGGTAACCCCGGGTATCCACGAAGAAGGTCGCTGTTCCGGCCACATGGATGGTGGAAACGTTTGAGAGCGCCACGGTTTCCGCTTCCCGGATTTCGCGCTGATTCCAGACCTTGCCGCTCACCGTCCGCGCGATCCGGAAAGGCCGGCCATCGCCGGCCAAGCGGCCGTTTCGGACGGATGGGTTGATGTAAACCTGGATGAGGTCCTTTGCCGAGAATACCCGCTCGCCGGTTGAGAAATCGTAGGCCTCTCTCGGGAATCCGGTTGAGGGATCCACCACCACCAGCAACCGGAGGTCCTGGTCAGGATCGAATTTCCGGTTAATCACATACGTTTCTCCGGCTAACCCGAACGCCGCTGAAGTTTCGGATTTGCCCACCGTCGACCTCTTGGTGGGGATATTACCCAGAGCAACCATAGCCGCCCGCTTCACCTCCCCCTTTTCCAAAAGCCCGACGAGATTCCGGGTCATCAGGGCAAACGGTTCGGGCTTGCCCACTAACCGGCCGGCCTTGATCCGGGGATTCAGATAGACGGGAATTCGCTCAGCGGTTGAAAAGACCTGCTCTCCCGTTTCCATGTCGTAGGCGGTAGTCGGCTCCTGGCTCTTCAGATCCACCACCACAAGCAATCGCGGCGGATGCTGCGGATCGAACGCCTTCGTTATGGTGTAACCTTTGCCCTTCACAGAAAACACCGCCATGTTCTTCTGATTTTCCTTATTCGCCGATTTCCGCGTTGGAACATCGGCGAATACGAGGTTTGACGCTCCCTGGAATTCCTTGTTTTCCCAAAAACTGGCGGTCGCTTTTCCGGTGATCAGGAGGGGGGCGGGATTTCCGGCGAGCTTTCCCCGTTCTATCTTCGGATCCAGGTAAACCCGCATTTGATTGGAACCGGGGAAAACCTGTTTTCCGGTCTTCATCTCATAAGCCGCGGAAGGAGTGCGAGCTTTGGGGTCCATCACCACGAGCAGGCGAGGAGGGGTCTCTCCTGGGACATAATCCAGGGTAGTCGGGTAGCCTTGTCCGGCCATATGGAAAGAAAAGATGTCGTCCCGTTTTCCGGTGGGAACATTGGTCAGGACCACGGTTTTAGCGTTTTGGACGGCTTTCTCTTCCCACAGAGCCGCGGGAACCATCTGCAGGAGGCGATAAGGGCTGGGACTCCCCATCAACCGTCCATCCTTCACCGTCCCATCCAGAAATACCTGAATCTGCTCGGACACCGAATAAACCAATTCCCCTCCGGGAATGCTGTAGGCGGAGACCGGTAATTGGGTTTTAGGGTCCGCCAGAACCAAAAGGCGTTGGGGCGACGCGGCATTATAGTTTAGAGTGATTCCATACCGTAAACCGGACAGGGCGAACTGGGCTTTCCCTCCTTTTTTCCGTCCGGTAGTTTTTATGTTGGAAAGGGCCACCACCTTCGCAGCCTTGACTTCCGGCTTATCCCACAACCACCGATTCATTTCTTGTGCCACCTGAAAAGGATTTCCCGGCTCCACCAATCGCCCATTTTTTACTTTGGGATCCAAATAAACTGAGATCCCCTCCTCCGCGCCGGCTTGAAGCATCTGCTGCTCGAGGCCGGTGTGCTGGCTTCCCTCCTGGATCGGACGCAGCTCATCCGCCCAGGCCCCTGGCGTCGGGTTTACCAAAGACAGGATTACGAGGAGAGAGAAAAACCGCCTCACGCCTGGCCCTCCACCGCCGCTTCGGACCGGCGCAACTCCTCCACCCCCGATTGCACCTGGGCTTGCGGCACACCGAGCAAGATCCCCAGCTGAGCCAGGAACTCCTCCAGGTCCACGCCGGCCGTGATTTCCTCCGGGTCCATCCCCATCTGCCTCAGCATCCATCCGTAGACCGGAGTAAACTCCCCAATCAGCCAGACCTTCTCCGGGGCCGGCATTTGCTGCCCCACCGCTACTGCCACGTCGTCCGCGGAGCCGTTCGAGATAACATTCAGGTGCCGGTTGGCTTCTTTTAACCCTTCCCAGTTCCCCGCCAGGTAGACCCGTCCCGCCAGTTCCGGAGACAGGTTCCTCAAGGCGGTTTTCAGGCCTTCCGCGTAGGGCTGGTTCAGCAAACTGGAGGAGAGCACCACCGCGTCCGCACTTCCCTCCGCCTTCCACCGGCGCACCACACGGCCCGCGGCCTCCTCCGTGCCGGCCTGGTCCGGCTCTCCCGCCAAGTCAACCAGAGTGCCTAAGCGCTCATCTGCCGGCTGCTGCGGCGCCGGATATACCTGTTTTCCGGTCGCTTCGTCATAGGCGGCGATCGGGGCGCGGGATTTTGGGTCCGCGATAACCAGCAGTTTTAACCGTTCAGCTGACCGCAGGCCCGTAGAGTAGGTCCGGCCCGAAAGCGAAAAACTGTGGAGGCTGGCATGGTAGTGGGAAATGACATTCCCCAGCCCTATAGAGGAGGCCTCTTGTATTCTGGGGTCTTCCCAAAACTTCCGGTTCTTCTTGGAAACATACAAGACCGGGACGTCATTGCTGGAGATCTTCCCGCGCGCCAGTACGGGATTCAGATAAATTCCGATCTGATCGGCCACGTCATACACTTTCTTTCCGGTCTCTCTTTCATAGGCCTGCAGAGGCGCCTGGTTTTTTCCGCTCATGACAACCAGGAGGCGCGGTGGATGTTCCGGATCGAAGGGTTGCGTGGTCGGATAAGGCTTCCTCTTTAGTGAAAATCTGGTCCTGCCGTTTTGTCCGAAAGTCGGAACGTTATCTAAGATAATGCTCTCGGACCGAAGAACTTCCGCCTCTTTCCAAAAACTGGAGGGGACATGCCCGAGCAGCTCATGAACGGGAGGGTTTCCGGCGATCTTCCCGCCGACCACCTGAGCGTCTAGGTAAATCCGGACCAGATCCGTGGAATCGTAGACCTGCTCCCCGGTGGACACGTCATACCCGGCCTGCGGCTGTTTATTGCGCGGGTCGATCACCAAAAGGAGAATTAAGGGATTCTCTTTTTCAAAGAGCCTGCTTGTGGTGTAGCTTGCCCCTCCGACATGGAAAGAGGCGAAACCCAGATGGTGGACGGTGCGCAAATTCTTGATTGCGACGGTGCCGGCGCTTCGTATCTCAGGCGCCTTCCAAATCCCGGAAGAGAGGCGGTGCGTGGCCTGAAAAGGTTCCGGATCCCCGGCCAATTTCCCGCGCTCTATGTTGGGGTCCAGGTAGATCTCCATGGTTCGGTCCGGCGGATAAACCTGTTTTCCCGAACCCATGACGTAGGCCGCGATTACTTCTTTGCTCTTCGGGTCGACGACCGCCAAAAGCTTCGGCGGATCGTCCGCGTCAAACGGCAGAGAGACCGCGCGGTAGGTCTTGCGGCCCAAAGCGAAAGAGGCTCTCCCACCCTGATCATAGGTGGGTACATCCTGGATCGCGATCGTTTCGGCCTGCTGGACCTCAGCGAGATCCCACAGCTTCTTATCCGTCAACGTATTGAGGGTGCGGAAGGGGCTCGGGTTCCCCGCCAGCTGCCCTCCCTCCAGCGCCGGATTGAGATAGACCTTGTACCAATCTTTCCCCGGATACACCTGTTCCCCGGTTTCCGCGTCAAAAGCGGACTCCACCTCTTGGGTTTTTGGATCAACAACGAGAAGGAGCCGGAATGATTGGCCTTTTTTAAGACGCCGTGACATGGTGTAGGGCTGGCGCGCAAAAGAGAACTCCAAGATTCCCTTATGGTTCCGAGAAGGATAGTCAAGGAAAACGACCCGCTTCGCAGCTTGAACCTCCGGAATGTCCCAAAATTTAGAATCAAGCACATGCGGGATGGCTTTGAAAAGCAGCGGGGTTTCCTGAAGCCGCCCATTTTCCATGGGGGGATCCAGATAAATTTTGATCTGGCCCGGACCCGGATAGACCTGCTTTCCGGTTTCGGCATCATGCGCCGCCACGGGGCGGCGGCTTTGGGAATCGATCTCCACCAGAAGCCGCAGCAATGGGTGTTTGGCGGCACTGCGATCTGTCAAATAAATCTCCCCCTGAAAAGGGAACCCTCTGCGACCGTTGAGATTCCTGGTTTCGACGAAAGCGAGAACCACCCTTTTGCTTTCCCTGACTTCCGCGTCGTCCCAGATGGATTCCGGAATGCCCTTGGAATAGGCGCGGTAGAGAACGGGCTTGCCAATCAACCGTCCTCTTCGCAAGGGCGGATCCAAATAGATGCTGATCCAGTTTTCTCCCGGATAGACCTGGCGGCCGGATTTCATTTCATAGGCCGCGAGGACAACCCTTCTTTGAGGATCGGCCTCCACCCGAAGGCGGACCGGATGATCGGGATCGTATTCAAGGGTGGTCCCGTAGACGTCTTGGGCCACGGAAAAAGCAACCTGGCCGCTCCGATGGAAGGTCGGGTAATTCGAAAAGACCGCTCTGCGGGCCCCCTGGACCTCCGGTCGGTCCCACAAAGAAGACCGGCCAGGTACCCGCGTGACCGGTTCCGCGCTCCCGTCCACATAAAGCTCGATCCAGTCTTCGATCGAAAAAACCTCTTTCCCGGTATCCATGTTGTAAGCGGTCACCGGTTTTCTCTGCTGCGGATCCATCAAAACCAGAAGCCGACTGGGAACCGGCGACCCGGAAGGGATCTCCAAAGGATAGTACCGGTGGGCAAGACTGAAATAGTAGGGATTGCTATCGCCTTCCTCCTCTTGGAGAACAGGCATGTTTGCCAAAACCACTTGCCTGGATCTGCGGACCTCCTCGCTATTCCAAAACTGTTCCGATATCCGCGAGAGGGTCCGTAATTTCTCGGGATTGCCGCTGAGCTTCCCCTTGACGATCCGTGGATCGATGTAAACGTCGATCGCCCTTCGCGCGGCGGTCCTTTCGTACACCTGTTTTCCGGTCCGCATGTCGAAAGCAGCCGTGGGAAGTTGGTCCTCCGGATCCAAGAGGACCAGCAAGCGCAACGGGCGGCCGGGATCGTACGCTTTCGTCGTGGAGTACAACCTTGACCGAAATGAGAATGCCGCCAGGTCCTCTTTTCTGCTGGTCGGGTAGTTCGAGAATGCGACGACCTGAGCCGCTTCCACCTTTGGATGCTCCAAAACCGACTGGTTGATGATTTGTACCTGCTTGAACGGCGCCGGGTTCCCAACGATCTTTCCATTTTCAATTGTGGGGTTCAGGTAAACCCGAACCAGATCCTCGACGGAATATACGACATCCCCCGTCGCCTGGTCGTAGGCATAAAGAGGCCTTAAGTTGCCGGCATCAAGAACCACCAGCAAACGCGGATGTTTTCTGCCATCAAACAGCAGAGAGGTGAAATAGAGTTTTTTGCGGAGATAGAACGTGGCGCTGTTTTCACGCCTCTGAGTCGGGTAATTGGAGAGCACGATGGTTTTTGCCTTTCGAGCTCTCAGCTTTTTCCAATGCCGCCCGAACAATTTTGAAAGTCTATAGAAGGGTTCCGCTTTCCCGGAAAGCCGCCCATTTTCTATCTTGGGGTCCAGGTAAATAGAGATCTTCCCCTTTTCCTCCGCGCCGGCCTGGTCCTCCGCCAGGTCGGCCAAGGCCTCCAACCGCTCATCCGCCGCCTGCTGCGGCACCGGGTAGACCTGCTCGCCGGTCGCCGTGTTGTAAGCGGCGATCGGAGCGTGAGATGCCGGGTCCGCGACTACGAGAAGTTGCAACGGTTTGCTGGGATCAAACTGCCTGTTTGTCCGATAAGATTTTGCCCCCAGTGAGAACATTGCTTTGCCTTTCCCGTGCGCCTTGCTGCGGTGGGTACTCACCGGAGCCAAAACCACCCGAGTGGCTCTCCGAACGGCAGGCTCTTTCCAGAAGGCCACCGAAGGATGGCCAAAAATCCGATAAGGTTCCTCTTTTCCCGTCAGGCGTCCTTTTTCAACAACGGGATCGAGATAAGCCCTGATGAGATCCGCCGCAGGGTAAACCTGTTCACCGCTTGCCGAATCATACGCGGCGACGGGAGGGATATCGGCTTTCTTGGGATCCAAGAGGATCAACACACGGATAGGTTTTTCGGCGTCCTCCTGAAGCGGAACCGGGTATCTTTTTCCTCTGAGAGAGAAAAACCTTTTCCCAGCCGACAAGAAGGTGGGGTAATTTGCCAAGACAACCGAGGAGGCGTTTCGGACCTCGGACTTCCCCCACAATGCGGGCCGGATCGAATCCACTGTTCTGTAAGCAGGAGGTTCTCCGGCAATCCGGCCGTCTTCAATGGAAGCATCCAGGTAAACCCGTACGGAATTTTCGGCGGTGTAGACCTGCTCTCCCGTATCAAGACGGTAGGCGAACAGAGGTGTTCTCGATCCGGGGTCCGCGACGACCAGGAGCTTCCATGGATTCTCGGCGTCGAAGGACCGCTTTATCAGATACCCGTGATCCATCAGGCGGAACCTCAGTTGTCCCTGCATGTTTGAAGTGGTGATGTTTGAAAAGGCGACGGTTTCAGCTCCTTGCGCCGAAGCGGCCTCCCATACCGAATTGCGAACAACCCAGACTGTCTGAAACGGCTCTTGCCTCTTTGTCAATCGTCCATTCACAATCCTCGGGTCCAGGTAGACCCCGATCGGCTCTTCCTTGGGGGCTTCATAAACTTGCTCACCCGTTTCCAAATCGTAGGCTTCCGTGGGCGTCGTTGTCTCGGGATCCACGAGGACGAAGAGGTGCGTCGGATATGGCGGGCCTGCGCGCATGTTCAAAAGATAGCTCGCACCCGCAACCTGGAAACCCACCCCGCGTGCTCGATCTTTCCCCCACAGAGGAACGTTGGCCAAACCGATGACCCGGGCTTTCTTTACCTTCGGGTGATTCCAAATCCGGGGCGGGATCTTTTCCCACACTCCAAAGGGAATCGGATTTTCCGCTAATCGGCCGTCCTTGATCACCGGGTCCAAATGGATTCGGATCTGCTCGGGGGTGGGGTAAACCTGCTCTCCGGTAGCCAGATCAAACGCCGAAATAGGCTCCCGTTTCTTAGAATCCACCAGGACCATGAGGGAAATAGGCGCCTTGGGATCGAAGGGTTTGCTGATTCGGAACCCCCTGTGGCCGGCAATACTGAACCCGGCGAATCCTTTGAATTCATGCACGGGAACGTGTGTCAGCACCACCGTCCTCGCCCTGCGAACTCGGGGTTGACTCCAAAACCAGCCCGGTATCGTCCTCCGAGTGGAGTGAAACGGTACGGGGTTTCCGAGGAGGCGTCCGTTCGCAATTTGAGGATCCAGATAGGCATCAATCCGGTCGCTTGAGGAATAAACCTTTCCCCCCGTTTTAACGTCGAAAGCCTCCATCGCAACCCAAGTTTTTGGATGAACCAATACGAGCAAGCGCGGCGGGTGATCCTCGTCAAACGGGAGTCCCGTGGAGTAACTCTTGTTCCTGATGTGGAACAACATTCTCCCATCCACGCTATAGGTCGAAACCCCCTTCAGCGCGACGACCTTGGAGTTTTGGACTTCAACCGAATTCCAGAATGTCTTCCCGATGGTGTGCCCTACCCACAACGGTTTGCCCGGTTTCACCAATCGTCCGGTCTCAATCTTGGGATCCAAATAGGCTTCAACCCATCTCTCTTCCGCGCCAGCCTGGGTCCCCTCCTCCGCCAGGTCGGCTAGAACACTTAGCCGCTCATCCGCCGGCTGCTGCGGCGCCGGGTAGACCTGCTCGCCGGTTTTAAGATCGTAGGCTTGCAGAGGCGTTCGGGTCTCCGTATCCGCCACTACAAGCAACTGCAGCGGATTTTCGGGATCAAACTGACGACTCGTCCGGAATATTCCCTGTATCGAGAAAATAGCCGTTCCCTTTTTTTGTCCGGATCCGCTAAGGTTATAAGTGGAAACCGGAGCCAGGGCAATTATGGAAGCCTTCTCTTTCCAAACTAATCCCCCGATTTGCTTTCCCATCCAGAAAGGTATCGGATTCCCATCCAGGTGGCCATTTTTAATTTCCGGATCTGAAAAAGCTAATATCATGTCGTTCTTCTCGAACACCTGTTCACCAGTTTCCATGTCGTAGGCGGCGATCGGCACTCGCGTATACGCATCAACCGAAACGAGAAGAGAAAGAACCTTCGTTGGGTCGAAACGCCGTCTTATCGGGAAGCGTTTTCTAAAACCAAGCTCAAAAAATGCACCGCCCCCATGCGCCTGATAGGTGGCCACATTACGAAGGACCACTGTTTTCGCTTCGGCGGCTATAGCCTGTTTCCAGAACGAGGAGGGTATGAGCCGGACGGTACGGACCGGTTTCGGGTCGCCGATCAACCGGCCGCCATTGATTTCAGGGTCAAAAAAGACGTCGATCCGCGCTTTCGCCGGATAAACCATTTGTCCATCTTTCTGATCATAGGCCGCAACCGGCTCACCCGCTTCCTGATCCATAACGACAAGCAACCGGAGATCCGAGCGGAAACGGAGACTGATTACGTACGAGCGTTTCCGCACCCTAAATACGGCCATCCCTTTGGAATTGACCGCTCTGTAGTTATCCAACGCAACTTGTTTGGCCTGACGAATTTTCTCGTCCTTCCAGATATGTTGCATGTGCCCAGCGAGATAAGTCTTATAAGGAAGCTGGCCCTGGACAAGCTTCCCCTCCTCGATCTGAGGATCTAAGTAGGCATGAACTTCATCCTCCCCTGGGTAAACCTGCTCGCCGGTGGCCATGTCGTAGGCCGCCATCGGACGGCGCGATTCACGGTCCACTTCTACCAGGAGCTTCTGAGGTTTCTTCCTTTTATTCGGATAAGGCCTGCTATAAGCTTTTCCCGAAATTGAAAAAACAACGAGCCCTGGCCGATTATGAGTCGAGATATTAGAAAAAATAACCCGTTGGGACTTTTCCACTTCTGGTCTGCTCCAAAAAGAAGCTTTGACCTGCCGGGAAATAGTGTCGAACGGGTTCGATTCCGAGACCAAGCGGCCGTCCCGGATCTCTTCATCCAGATAGACTTGGATCCGGTTCTGAACGGGGTAAACCTGCTCGGCGGTGGCCATGTCGTAGGCCGCTATCGGGCGGCGCAATTCACGGTCTACCTCCACTAAAAGCCTCAGGGAGACCTTCTCCTTCGATCGCCGGGTCGTCCCATATGCCCGACCGCCGATGGAGAAAAGCATTGTCTTATGTTCGTGATAAGTTGGAATATTGGAGAAAACAATCCGCCGGGCTTCTTTAACCTTGGCGTCTTTCCAGAAATGATTGACGAGTGTTAAAATTCTGAACGGTTTTATTCCATCGGCTAGCCGTCCGTTCTCGATCTTTGGGTCCAGATAGGCCTCGATTTTCCCTTCCTCGGCACCCGCCTGTAGCAGTTCCTGCTTGAGCCCAGTCTGCTGGCTGCCCTCCTGGATCGGGCGCAGCTCATCCGCCCGGCAGACCCCATGAAGCGGGTTTTCCAAAGAGAGGATTAAAACCAGACAGAAAAACCGCCTCATGCCTGGCCCTCCACCGTTTCCTCAGCACGATGCAGCTCTTCCACCCCGGACTGCACCTGGGCCTCCGGCACACCGAGCAAGATCCCCAGTTGAGCCAGGAACTCCTGAATGTCCGCCCCGGAGGAGATCTTCTCCGGCTCCAACCCCATCTGTTTCAGCATCCAACCGTACACCGGAGTGAACTCCCCCACCAGCCAGACCTTCTCCGGCGACGGCACCTGTTGCCCCACCGCCACCGCCACGTCGTCCGCGGAGCCGTTCGGGATTACCTTCAGGTGCCGGTTGGCTTCTTTCAGCCCTTTCCAGTTCCCCGCCAGGTAGACACGGCCCGCCAGATCGGGCGGCAAGTTCCTCAGGGCGGCTCTCAGTTTCTCCGCGTAGGGCTGGTTGAGCAAACTGGAGGAGAGTACCACCGCCGCTGTCCCTCCATCCGAACCCCAGCCCCGCACCGCGCGGCCCACCAGTTCTTCCACACCGGCCTGGGCCGGCTTACCCTCCTCTGCGCCGGCTTGGGCCCCCTCCTCCGCCAGGTCGGCCAGGGTCCCCAAACGCGGGTCGGCCGGCTGTTGCGAGAAGGAATAAAGCTGCTGACCGGTAGCCATGTCATAGGCGGCAATAGGAACAACGGGCCGGGCGTTCGGATCCACCAGCACCATCAAACGAAGAACCTCCGGATTCTCCTGATCTGAAACCGGGTATTGGATCCCCACCATTGAGAAACGCCGGTTTTTCGCAACGGGCACGTTCGTAAAAACCGCCAACTTTGCTTGTTTTACCGCAATATTATCAAACAGGCTGTTCTCGACCTGTCCCATGGAACGGAATGGCTTAGGATTACCCTCCAGGAAACCGTCGCGTATCACCGGGTCCAGAAAAATTTGGATCAAACTGGAGGCGGAAAAAATCCGCTCTCCGGTGCTGGCATTATAAGCGGCGAGCGCCCTCTTGGTCCGGGAGTCCACCTCGACCAAAAGCCGCACGTGGGCCTTCGATCTCATGGGGTAGCCGGTGTAATAATGTTTCCCAAGGAGAAAGAACTTCAGGTGGCCCTGGTGGTATCTTCCGGAAACACCTTCAAACACCACGCGGCCGGCCTCCGATACAACGCGATCTTTCCAGAGCGCAAGGCGGACGTTCCGGATATCCCTGAACGAAACGGCGGCGGCGGTGATCTTCCCATTGTGGATTTCCGGGTCGAGGTAGACGCGGATCACCTCATCGGAAGAGTAAACGGCCTCTCCGGTCTCCTGGTCATAGACCATGAGCGGCTGGCGGTTGCGGTCGGAGACAACCAGGAGTTTCAGCGGACGCTGGGCCTCAAAAGGCCGGTTCGTCGTGTAGTCCCGCCCTCCCAGCGCAAAACCGAATTTTCTCTCCAGTTTCCTTGCGGGAATACCGGCGATACCGATTGAGCTGGCCTTCTCCACTTCCGGACGGCTCCACAGTCTAGAAGAAATGACATAGCCCTTCGCAAAAGGAACCGAATCCGAAGCCAAAAAACCCTTTACGATGACCGGATCACGGTAAAAGCTGATGAGGTCCGTATCCAACCTGGATTTCGGCTTGGCAGGTTTGGTGATCCGAGAAGTAGCGTCCGAATCCGAAGGGAAAATTTGAGTTCCGTCGGCTTGGTTGTAAGCTAACAAGGGGAAACGAGTTTTCGAGTCAACAACAACCAGGAGCCGGGCCGGCTCTCCCGCGCTATAGGGATGTCGGGTTTTGTAATGCTGACGGGCCACACTAAACCCGGCCCAACCGTGCCAGTCGTACGTCTCGACATTGCCCAACACCACCTTCTCCGCTCCTTGGGATTTCGCCAGATTCCAATGGGACGCTTGAAGGAACTGCGTCCGGCGGACAGGGACCGGTTTTCCCGCCAAACGGCCCCCTTCCATCGGGGGGTCAAAATAGATGTCGATCAGGTTCTCAGATGAAAACACCCGTTCTCCCGTTTCGAGGTCGTAAGCCTCTTGCGGGACTCTTTGGGCCGTGTCCACGATCACGAGGAGTTGGGCCCGTTTTTCGGAATTAAACTTCTGATTGGTTGTGTAATGGGCCCGGCCAAAAGAAAAAGCCGCGTTTTTCTCAGATCTAAAAGTCTGCACCCCGGCAAATGCAACCCGTGAAGCCTTCGAAACCTCTGGCAGGCTCCAGAAAGAAGGCCCGACGTTTGCGAAAGACCGGAATGGGGCGGAATCTCCCGCCAGACGCCCGTTCTCGATGACGGGATTCAAGTAGATCCGGATTGGCCTGTCTGAGGGATAGACATGCTTCCCCGTCGCTTGATCGAACGCGGCCGAAACAGCTTGGGTCGAGGGCGCCACGATCACCAGAAGACGCAACGGCTGCTTCTCATCAAACGGCTGCGGGATCAAGTACTTCTGGCCCGACAAGGCGAATTCCGTCATTTCATTCATGCGGTGCGTGGTGACATTGGAGAAAACGACCGTTTCGGCCTGTGCGATCTCGGGCAACCGCCAGAAGGCCTTATTCACAAAGCGGACCAACTGGAAAGGTGACGGATCGCCCACCAAGCGGCCGTCCTCCACCTGCGGGTCAACGTAAATCCGGACCATGTCCCCTCTCTCATAGACCTTCTTGCCGGTGGACTGGTCGTAGGCCTCCACCGGCACCCTGCCTTTGGGGTCCAACACGACCATCAAGCGAAGGCCCTCGTAAAACTTTATGTTTAACCTGTATTTTTTCCCCGTCATCGCGAAGACAGCGGAGCTCCCTTTATGGTGGTACGGCCGGACACCGCTAAGGACCACCCGCTTACTTTCTCCAACCTCCTTCCAGTCCCAGTAATCGAGCTGGAAACGCGGGGCAACACGAAACGGCTTCGGATTGCCTAAGATCTTTCCGTCCTTGATCCGGGGATCCAGGTGGATTTCAATTTGGTTTTCCTCCGCGCCGGCTTGGGTCCCCTCCTCCGCCAGGTCGGAGAGAGCGGACAGACGGGGATCGGCCCCCTTCGCTGAGGGACCGGGGGCATTCTCGTCACTCTCCGCCAGATCGGCCAAGGCCTCTAGGCGCGGGTCGGCCGCCCCGGTTAACGCGGGATAAACCTGTTCCCCGGTCGGCATGTCGTAGGCAATGACGGGAGAGCGGTTCTTGGGATCAGCCAGGATCAGCAGCCGCGGCGGATTGGCATCGTCAAAACGGCGCGTGGTCCGGTAGACCCCGCTGGCCAAAGAGAAAGAAGCGGCTTCTCCAGACCGGTGTGTCCTGAAATTGGAGATGGCAATCCGGCCGGCTGATTCCACTCCTGGAATCTTCCAAAAAGAAGGGCCGATCCTCTGCAGCCGCCGGAAAAGTTCCTGGCCTCCCGCCAATTTGCCGGCCACAACCTCGGGATCCAAATAAACCTCAATCGGGTCAGGAAGCGGATAAACCTGATCGCCGGTTTCCAGATCGAACGCGGCGGTGGGAAGCTGCGTTTTCGGATCAACGGTCACAAGAAGACGGGTTTCCGTCCCCTGATCCATCCGCAACGTAGTCGCGTAATTCTTCGCTGCTACGGAAAACCGGGCAACCCCTTCTTCAAAGGAACCGGGAACGTTGGAAAGAGCTACGGAGGAAGCGTTCCGGACCTCCTCTCGCCGCCAGAAGGACCCGTGCACCTTGTCCACGGTGCGGTAGGGTTCTCCCGGCTCCACCAGCCGACCGTTCTCGACGCGGGGGTCCAGATAAATGGAGATCTTCTCCGAGGCGCCATAGACCTTCTTCCCGGTGGCCATGTCATACGCCTCGATAGGGCTAACCTTTTTCGGGTCAACGACCACCAACAGATGCACCGGCTGGCTGGGATCGAACCGGCGCCCCAACGAATAGGATCTTCCTCCCACGGAAAAGACGGCGTAACCGTTGCGCTCGGTCGAAGGCAGATTCTCCAAGGCAACCGTCCCCGCCTCTTTCACCTCTTTCTGATCCCAGATCGAAAAATGTCTCGGAGTGATAACGCCGTGGAAGCTTTCCGGATTGGTGATTTTTCCATCCGCGATGAGAGGGTTTAAATAAACGCGGATCATGCTCGAAACGGGATAAACCTGCTCTCCCGTCACGCTGTCATACGCGGCGACAACCACCGGCGGCTTGGAGGAGGAATCCACGACTACCAGCAGCCAAAGGGAGGATTTCGGGTCCGCTTTCCGAGAGGTGAAGTGGCGCTTACCAAAAAATGAGAAGGCCAGGCGGTCACCGGCTTGCGGAAAGGTGGGAACGTGATCCAATGCCACGGTTTTTGCGGCCGTGACCCGCGGGTCGTCCCAAAACTGCGTGGGAATACGGTTCGAGGCGCGGTAGACGACGGGCTCGATCAACCTTCCCTCTTCTATCCGCGGCGACAGCACAGCCCGGATATGGTCTTCCGAGGAGTAGATGAGCTGGCCGGTCGCCAGATCATATGCCGCTGTGGGAACCGGCGGTGAGGTCTTCGGATTCATGACCACCACCAACCGCATCGGCCGCTGAGGATCGAATGGGATTTCGGACGAATAGGCCTTGCCGCCGACATAGAAAGTGACGGGGCCTCCGGTCTCGCGGGCGTAGGTTGGGATCCCCTCCAGGACGACCGATTCAGCATCTCGGACAACCGGCTCCTTCCAAATTTCCATAGGGACGTGTCCCGAAATCTTCCAGGGAGACGCGCCTTGAACCGGACGCCCCGCCTCCATGCGAGGGGAGAGGTAGATCTTCACTTTAGACTGGTCGGGGTAAACCAACGCGCCGGTATTCATGTCGTACGCCGCCGAGACCACACGTGTTTTGGGGTCCGCCACAACGAGGAGACGGAGCGAGTCTTCCGGATCAAAGGGCCGGGATGTGCGATAGGCCTTCCCGGCCAGCTGGAATTCCACGATTCCCCGGTAATTGCGGATCGGAAAATTCGTCAGAGCAATCGTCTTCGAACGCAGAAGGCGCTCGTCCCTCCAGGCGATACCTGGGACCCACCGGAAGAAAGAGGCGGCGGGCTGCTGGACCTCCGAGAGGCGCCCCGCTTCCAGCACCGGATCAAGGTAGAGATCGACCCGAAGCTTGGGATCCGGTTCCGGTTTCGGCTTCGGTTCCGGTTTCGGCTTCGGTTCCCTGACCGGCCGGGGGATTCGGGGTTTAGGCGCCGGCTTAACCGGTTTCGGAGGGCGGGGATAGACCTGCTGCCCGGTGGCCAGGTCATAGGCGGCAGAGGGAACGCCTTTCGGATCCGCGATGACCAGCAATCGCAACGGATGTTCCGGATCAAATTCCCAGGAAGTACCGTAATTGCGATCTTTCAGACTGAAAAACGCTTTCCCTGAGTTGTTTCCCTTGCGCGTGGGAACCCCGGTGACCCCCACGCTCTGCGCTTCGCGTACCTCCTGAGCATTCCATATCTGCCGTGAGATGGTATACCCACTCTTGAAAAGCTTGGCCCCTTCGGCTAATTTTCCGTTCTGAAGAATGGGGTTGAGATAGAAATTGACCACATCGGCGGCGGCGGAGCCATAGACCTTCTCGCCAGTCGCGGAATCATAGGCCGCAGAGGGCATCTGCGTTTCCGGGTCCACCAGCACCGTCAGCCGCATTTCTGGATAAAATTTCTTCGAGATCGTGTATTTAGAGCGATAAAGTGAAAAAGAGGCAATCACTTTCTTCTCATGCGGCCGGATATTGCTCAAAGCGACCACCTTCGCTTTCTTGACCTTATCCAGATTCCAAAAAGAGGGACGCGGAGCCACGGTCGAGATCCGGAAAGGAGCCTGTCCCGGCTTCAATCTTCCCTGCTGAAGATCGGGATCCAAATAAACCTCCAGCAGCTCCAGTGCCCGGTAGACCTCTTGCCCCGATGAAAGATCGTACGCGCCCATAACCCGGCGGGACCCGGGATCCACCAGAACCAGAAGTCTCAAGTCAGGGTTGAACGGCCGGTCAATGTAATATTTCCGGGAGGCCGCTGAAAAAACAGCTTTCCCGCTCACCGGAGCCTTGTAGGTGGGAACATTGGACAAAACCACCACCCCCGCCTCCTGAACCAAGGTGTTTTTCCAGAAAGCGGAGTGCATCTTCTGCCCCAGATGGACAATGGGCGGATGACCTGTTATTTTTCCGGACTGGATCGTCGGATCCAAAAAAACCAAAATCTGCTCCTGAAGATCATAAACTTTCTGATGAGTGGCCAAATCGTAGGCTGCCGTGGCAATCTGGTTTTTGGGGTCTACGACAACCAGGAGGCGCAGGTTGGGATCCGGCGCCCTGGTGGTCTTGTAATCCCTGGACCGGATGGCGAAAGTCGCGGATCGCCCCCGCTCCTGCGTCCTCACATTCTTTAAGACAACCGTGGTGGCCTTCATGACGTCGGATTCCACCCAAAAACCGGAGGGAATTGTGCGCAGCACCCGCGAAGGGGTGGAATCATCCGCCAGGCCGCCTTTCTTTATCTCCGGGTCCAGGTAGATCTCAATTTTCTTCTCTTCCATCCCGCTCTGCGCAGCGAGATGGGAGGCGATCTCCTCCACGCCGGAGGCGGATTCCCGCTGAGGCGGCCGGAGCGCGAAGGCAGGCCCCGGAAGCGCGACCGCCACGCAAAGCATGGCGATAACAAAAATCCTAAATAATCGGAGAAAACAACTTCTCATCCCGTCAGCAATTAAGCCTCCAACTCGTAGACAGCGGTATTCCGAATCCTCTGCAGTCCATCCTCGATCTCCGCTACCGGTACCCCGAGCGCAAGCCCCAACTGCGCCAGGAACTCCTCCAACCCCTGCCCCGGCGCCAATTCCTCCACCTCGATCGAGAAATCCCTCAACAGCACCCCGAACACTCGGCCCAAACTCCCGATCACCCGCACCCTCTCCGGCGGCGGGACCTGGCGCGCCACCTCATAGGCCACATCCTCCGGAGCGCCGCTCGGGATCACCTTCAGCCACCGGTTCTTGAGCCCCGGCCAGTTCCCCGCCGCGTAGACCCGCCGCGCCAGATTCTCAGGCAGCCGGTCTAGCGCGCGCCGGATCAGCTTCCCTTCTGGCCCGCCGGCCAATTGGCTCGACACCACCACAGCGTCCGTTCCCTCAACCTGCGCCCACTCCTGGAACAAGCCGGACAGCGCCTCCTCCATCCCAGTCTCCGCCAGGTTGGCCAGGGCGCCCAAGCGGGGATCCCCGCTCTCCGCCGGCCTCGGGTAAACCTGATCGCCAGTGGCCATGTCCCATGCGCCGGTTACTTCTCTCTCCGGATAGCTGACCTGAAGCCACAAGCGAAGCGGATTTTCCGGATCAAACCGTCGGCCGGTGGAATATCTCCGTGTGCCCCAGGAGAATTTCACCAAACCTTTCTGAGGGAAAACGGGGACGTTCTCTGCAACTAAATGAGAAATACCTTTCAGGCGGTTCTCAGCATCCGCGATAGAGGTTGATCGGAACGCCAATCCCCGCCAGATCAGATCCCCCTTCCCAACCAGCTTTCCTTCTTCAATGTGACCTCCGGCATAGATTCGAATCTCGTTCTCCACAGGATAGACGCGCTCACCGGTGGCCATATCCCATGCTTCCATAACCTCCGCATCGGGATAACTTATTTTTACCCATAATCGCACAGGGGTTTTTTCATCAAACGGACGGCCAATGGCATAAGGCCATTGCCCCCAGTGAAAAACAGCTTGCCCATGTGCTAATCTTGTCGGCACATTCTCCAAAGTGATGTGCGAAATGTTTTTGAGGCGTTGTTCTCCCCAAAAAATCGTTTTTAAGATCTTTTGCCCCTGCCAGACCGGTTCCCCGACACCCACCAATTTTCCTTTGCTTATTTTCCCTCCACCATAAACCCGCACATTATCTAAGAGAGAATAGGCCTGCTCTCCATTCGCCATGTTCCAAGCACCCATCACTTCCAACTCGGGATAGCTCACCTTAAGCCACAAACGAAGCGGGTTTTCCGGATCGAACCGGTAACGGGTGAAATAATGTCTCTTCTTCCAGGAGAAGCTGGCTTGTCCCTGAGTAGAATGCGTCGGCACGCCTTCCAACATCACGTGAGAAAAACTTTTTAACCGGGGGTCCTTTTGTAAACTCGACGCATGAACCGTTCGCGCTTGCCCCAACAGATCCCCGGCGTTCAACAGCTTCCCCCCCTCGATTGCTCCTCCGGCATAGATTCGAATCTCATTCCCCACAGGATAGACGCGCTCACCAGTGGCCATGTCCCATGCCTCCAGGACCGTACCCTCCGGATAGCTGACCTTGACCCACAAACGCAGAGGATGCCTCTCATCAAAGAGTCGGCCCGTAGGATAGGCCCGGTTCTGCCATGTGAATTTGGCCATTTCATATTTCTGATAGGTCGGGAGATTTTCCAATATCACATAGGAGCTGCGGGCCAATTCCTTAGCATCCCAGAAACCCGATTTTAGAACCAGCCTTCCCTCCCAGATCGGCTGCCCGGCTCCAACCAGCTTTCCTTTGGTGATCTTTCCGCTACCGTACACTTGGACTTTGATTGAGGCAGAATACACTTGAACCCCGGTAGCCATGTCCCATGCCCCGAGCACCTCTCCCTCCGGATAGCTCACCTCGATCCATAAACGAAGCGGCTTTTCCAGATCAAACCGCCGGCCGATGGAATAACTTTGCTTTCGCCACCGAAATACGGCGTATCCTTCCTGCGACTGTGTTCCCACATTTTCCAGAAGCAGGTGGGTGGAACCTTTCAGCCGGTCGTCGTTCCAAAAAGAAGCTTTCCGAACGGGCGTTCCCTGCCAGATCGGCTCTCCGACTCCCTTCCATCCCCCTCCCTCCATCTTGCCATCGGCGTAGACCCTTACCTTCTCCTCCGCGCCGGCCGCTTTCACACCTTTATGGAAGATGGGCACCGACCGGTTGGTCCGCCTCAAGATCTTGAAGAGGGGCTCGAAGTACTCCCAATCCGAGTAACCGCCGCTGTCGTAAAGGTATTGCCGCTCGTCTTTCGGGGCCCCCTCGCGCCAGAGCTCGGCACCGTACGAGGCCAGCTCGCCCATCTTGCTGATTCTCAGCGCCGCGAGGATTTCGTCCTCGAAATCGTAAGGACCCTTCGCCAGCGGGCGCTCCGGGAAAAGGACCGGCAGCGCATCGGCGGTCGGCCCTTGCTTCTTCACCTTCACCACGACACGGGCCAGGATCTTATCCCGGTTTTCCCAGGAAGGGGTGACACCCTCCGGCCAGACCAAGCCCAAAATTTTATTCCGTGAATTCAAGTCGTCCACGAGGGCGCCCACTTGGTCCGGGTTCCCGAAGCTGTTGAAGCAATCCACCAGCCGCGGATGCAGCATGCCCCGCTCCATCATCCAGGCGGGATCGGTGGTGAACTGGACCGTCAGGCCGGTGTAGCTCTCCCGTGTCTTCAACCGCTCCAGCAGAGAGATGAACCGGTCCAGCTGGTCTGCCACGTGCGTCACGCCGGCGTTCGACGCCCTGCCGCTCAAGCGGGCGGCCAGCATCTTGATATCGGCGATCTGCTGCGGGACGGGCTTCTCCTCCAACAGTTTCGCGAGAGCATTCTTGAAATCAAGCCAGGCCTGCAGGTGCCCGTAGTCGTGAAGGCGCTCTTCCACCTTGTTGGGGAGACCCTCCCACTTGTCCGGGGTTCCAAAACCTTCCGCCGCCAACACCTTCTTCTCGGTCGGCTCGAGATCCGCGAAGGAGGCCTCCTTGCGCAGTTTGACCAGCGCGGAAGCGAGGGCCTTCCGGCGGGAGTCCGCCGTCTTGCGGAACCCCTTTGATTTTTGGGACCACTCCCGGAACTGGGCCCCCACCCATTTCCCTTCGGTTTCTGCCACCAAAAGGGAATCTTCCTGAGCCATCATCTCTTCCAGGATCCCTATGCTCTTGGCCATCTGGGCCTGGTGGCTCTCGTACCCCAGGATCATCGGGCCGGGCAACGGGACGGTCTCCTCCCGAGTGAACACCTCCCAAAAACCGGGCTCCTTCTCCAAGTAATTTATCTTCTGCCCGCTCTGCCGGTCCCCCTGCTGGGCGTTCCTCCAAAGCCCGAAATCTCCGGCGGCCACATGCCGCATACCCTCCCGAAGCCCCGCCGCCTGTTCCGGATACTTAGCCGCGAGGAACCGTTGAATCTGCAGGACCGTCAGCACGCCCGGGAAAATCTCCGCAAACCGGCGGGCCTCTTCCGGGGACATCTGGAATTCCGACTGCACGGCGGCGGCGGCGGCCTTTTCCAAGACCTCGCGTGCGGCCGCCGGGTCTTTGGGGACCCCGCCCTGGATGAGCGTGTCCGCCGCCGGCGTGAACTGGACCAGCCGCAGGAGCCGCTCCGTCACGGCCAAACGCTCCTCCAGGGGAATCTTTTTATTCAGTAAGAGGAGTTCGTAAAGCTCCAGGACCTTCCTCAGGGTGCCCCGGAAATCCTCTCCCATCTTGGGGCCCCGGGCAGCCAGGAACCAGAGGGCCATCTGCTGGAAAAGGATTTCTCTGTGCTGCTTTTTCTCCCGGTAAACATCCTGGACCTCGGAGAGCAGGCCCGTCAGGATGTCCAGCACCGGCCCGTTCTGGTAGGCCTTGGCGGTGTCGTAGAGCGGCAGGATCAGGTACGGCGCCTGGTCCTCCAGAAAATCGAACATTTCCACCAGGTCCCGCAGAGCCACCTCGTTCTCCGGCAAGTCCTTCGTGATTAACTGGATGATGTGGTTGAGCCACATCGTGCGGGCGTATTTGTTCTGGATATGGAGCAGGGAGGAGACCAGGCGGATCGTCTCCTCATCCTCCTCCGCGAGCAGCGCCACGAGAGAGCCCATCTGGCTGACCAGGCCGGTGCGGAAGTACAGCTCGGCGAGCTGCACGATTTCCTGCTTCTTCTCCCGCCCTCGCGCCTTCTCGTACAGCGGGACGAACATCTCCAGCGTCTCCCGAAGGCGCTTGGACGGCAGCTTGGCGTAATACTGCTCCACCGTGGGATTGTCCTTGATGCCGGGGATCGCCTCCCACAAGCTGTGCGGGTCGAAGAGGTCCAGATCCCGGTCGGTCGCCAGGTCGGTCATCACGTATTTGAAGACCTCCTTGCCCATCTCGAGGCGTTCGACGTTGATCTCGTCCGGGGTGCCGGATTTTTCAAGCTCCTGGGCGAGCTCCTCGTAAACCGTTCCCTTCCACCGTTCCGCCAATCCCGGCTTGAACAGGGAGACCATCCGGATCCGGTCGATCCGGTACCGCGGTCTCTTCGTATCCATCCGGTCGAAGCGGCCTTTCATCTGCCGGTCCATCGTGTAGACGCGGGGCAGCTGGACGTCCACCTCGAACTCGCCCGCAGTCAGGTCCAGCCCGATGCCGCCCGCTCTCATGTTCGCCGCCACCAGGCGGATACTGGGGTCGTTCTGGAACAGGTGGCGCATGTAGGTCTTGGCGTCCACCGGCTCCGCGTTCGGGTGGGCGGGGTCGATGACCAGCTCGCCGGTCTGGTCAAAGTAACCCATGAGGACTTCCCCCTCCCGGTCGGGGTCCATGACATGTCCCCGCACGCTGCCGTCGATCCGGACCACGCCGTGCCGGCCGTACCGCTCGAGGAGCTTTTCCAGGATCACGGTGTTCTCAGTGTAGAGGATCCCCCTCTTTTTCTCCTGGACCACGAACTGCTCGACGATCTCATCCAGCTTGCCCCACACCGGAGATTCCTGGTCGCACCCGCAATACTGCGGATCCACCGCCAGCCGCAGAATCATGTTGAGCATCGTGAAGGGGTTGAGATTTTCGCTGTTCAGCTCTCGCTCCGGCTCCCCCCGCTCTTCCATCTTCTGGTTAAACCATTCCACGAAGGCGGGAAAATCCAGGATCATCATCAGAAGGGCCTTTTCCTGTTCTTCATTCAACTCGTACCCTCCGATATCCTTGTACGAGCGCTGAGTCAGGTTCGGGAGCCGGGCTCCCTGTTTTTCCAGCGGGACACCCGACGCCGGGTCATCATAGTAGTCCATCACCTCCGGCGCTTCCCGGTTCAAACTGCGGGGCCGCATCTCGCCGCGCAGGTGCCTCAAACCGGCTCCTTGCTTGGCGGGGTACTTTTTCCTGAACTTTTTGAAATCGACGAACTGGTCGGTCTCGGGCGTCCCGCGGGTCAAGGCCCGCAGCATGGACCAGAGCTGGCTGGGATCGGAGCCGTACCCGGTGGCGGAGAGCCACCAGATGTTGGGCGCGGTAATCATCTGCAGGGCCTCGGCCTGCTGGGCGTTGGTCCGGGACCCCTCCCCCCGGTAGTTGGAGGCAAATTGAGACTCGTCAATGATCACGCAGTCCAACCCATGATTGAGCGAGGCAAGCTTCTCAACGGTCCACTGGAGCGCCTCCTTGCCCTGAAAACCCTGGATGGAAGCGATGATGATGATATTCTTCTTGTCCTTGGTCTCCTCGAGAATCCGTTCCCGCCGCTGCCGGGAACCGCTCAAGATGACCACTTCGACCACTCCATCCGGGTTCTCCTCGCTTTTCAGGAAGCGAGGATCGATGTGCTTGTGGATCTCTTTCTTCCAGTTGTCCACGAGGCTCGCCGGCGCGGCGATGAAGGTTTTCCAGCCCGGGTCCAGCGCGGCCAGCGTTTCGATGCTCTTGCCGGCCCCCGTGAAATCACCGTTGTACCCCCGGGGGTGGTGCTTGAAGAAATAGGCCCCCACCGCCTGGTGCGGCAGGAGTTTCGTCTTGATGTGGGCCGGCCGGTACAACAGCGCTTCATCGGTCAGGATGTGGAGTTTCCCCTGCAGAAGCAGGAAGAAGTTGATCTGCTTTTGAAGCTCCTTGACCTGCTCGCCTGCCTCCGGCCGGCCGGCCGCCTGCTTCTCCTCTTTCTGCAGCTGCTTGATCTTTTCCGCCAGCATGCGAAAGAGGTCCTGGCGGCTCTCCGGCTTGACCAGCTCCCGGAACGCCACCTTCAGGAGGACCGCGATCAGCGTCTCCTGATCCCGGATCGGCTTCCGGGCGAAAATAGAGGCCTTTTCGAAGTAATCTTCCAGCAGGATCTTCCCCGGGCCCTTCCCCCCTCCGCCACCCACGGCCACCTGGCCCAGCCGGAGCTCATCGAACCGCCGGACCATTTCCTTCACCTCATCTTCGGTCCTCTCATCCCCCAAATAGATCAGCAGGTAGTCCAGGAAATCCCCCGGATTGCCCTGCAGCGCGGTCCCCGCGTTCTGAACGTCGTCCAACAGCTCCTCAGTACCCATGGCGGCGAAACCGGAATTGTCCCCGAGGAACTGGTAGCGGAACTGCTGCTCTTTGTCCGTCCCCTGGTCCACGGTGACCACCGTCACGTAGCCGCCCACGCGGGAACCGTCCGGGCGGAGATAGGCCTTCTCCTGCCATTCGGTGCGGAGCGTCACCGGGAAGGGATCCTGGCCCTGGAACCGTTCCTTCGGAAGCCAGATCCGCAGGGCGGTCCGGGTGCCGTTGGGAAAGCTGCCCCGGCCGAGGTCGAGCCAATAGCCGCTTCGGCTGGTCGAAAGTGTGAACTCGCCGATGGGGCGGACCTTCTCCTGGTCCAGCCACCACTCTTTGCTCAGCGCGATGTACTGCAGAGGGGTTAAACCGGGGACCACCGAGATAAACTCCGGCTCGGTAGCGCCGGAGGCCTTCTTCCGGGCGAGGAAATATTCGACGGCGGTCTTTCCGCCATGCTCGAACACCACCTTGATCACCGGCCGGTCAATCAGACGCCCGTCCGCCGTCAGGTGGATCTGCGCCGCGACATGGTCCGCGCTAAGGGCCTGGATCGGCCGCCGGCCTTTCTGCCGGTATTTGTCGGGCAGAGCCAACTTCATCGGTTTCATGCCCTGCTTGATGATCGGCACCGTGACGCCGTCCTCGCCGACGTTCTCTTCTTTCACTGGCTCAGGAGGCAGATACCCTCCTTTGGAGAACAACGGGTGGGTGCTTTCCACCCACTGAACCGCCGATTCCTCCGAACCGGCTTGCGCGCCGGGTTCATCCGGCAACGCCAGATCGGCCAAGCCGCTCAGCCGGGGATCCGCCTCTACCGGGGAGGAACCCACCGGGAAGATCTGCTCGCCGGTGTCCATGTTGAAAGCTGCGGTCGGCTTCTTCGTGGCGGCATCGGCCACGACCAGCAGCCGGGCGTTCTGTCCGGGCTTGAGCGGCTGGGACGTGCGGTACTGCTCTCCACCCATCAAGAAATAGACCCGGTTCTTCTGGTGATAACCGGTCACTCCTTCGAACGCCACCCGGTCCGCCTTGCTCTGGATTTGTTCCCACGCGCTGTCGCGGATCGCGCGGACGGAAAAGTTGGGTTTCGCCGGCTCCACCACACGGCTTCCCTCAACCCTCGGGTCCAGGTAGACACGAATCATCTCTCCCGTGTCGTAGACCTTCTCTCCCGTCGCCGCGTCGAAGGCTTGGAGAGGGGTCTCATTCTCAGGATCGACCAAGACCAGAAGCCGAAGCGTCTTCTTCGAGTCAAAGGGCCGGTTCGTCCGGTAAACGTTTGCCGCCACGGAAAAACCGTACATGCTCCTGGAGGTTTTCGGCCCGCCGGTTTCAAATGTTTTGACGCCAAACAGGGCGACCGTTTGGACACCCCGCTTCCGCGCTTCCTCCCAGACCGAGGTCCGGATGATCCCCATTCGCCGGTAAGGGGCGCCCGGATTCACCAACCGTCCCTCCCGAACCTCAGGATCGAAATAAACCGCGGTGAGCTCCTCCGCGTCAAAAACCTTCTGTCTTGTCGCCATGTCGTAGGCTTCCAAAGGAAGCATGGTCTGGACATCCACAACAACAAGAAGCCGGAGGGGACTTTCGAAGTTGAATTTTCGGGTCGTGTAGTACATCTCTCCAAAAAGAGAGAATCCGGAGAAACCTTTCTGGTCCGATGTGTAGACCCA
>Ga0209515_10000296_pt1 | contig 94755 bp, 110 predicted proteins | sample Subgroupgradi54m_FD_187454 | JGI IMG/M metagenome (GOLD analysis project Ga0209515, IMG submission 187454) | Subsurface groundwater microbial communities from S. Glens Falls, New York, USA - GMW60B uncontaminated upgradient, 5.4 m (SPAdes)... ... | reverse complement strand
AAAAAGGCACGACGCCGCGGGCAAGAAGCGCGCCGGCAATCCCGGCCAATGTATCACCAAATCCGCCCTTGGTCATAAAGGCTGATCCGGAATTATTCAGATAGCACGATGTGCTGTTGCAAACTACATCAACGCTACCTTTGAGTATTAAAGTTGCTCCACTCACTCCTGCATATCGCATCGCTTTATCCTGCCTGTCCTGAGCCGATTTTAAAACATCCTGACCCGAAAGGATCTCAAATTCTTTGGCGTGTGGCGTCAAAATTACCGATTTACCAACTAAAACTTTGGCTGATGTTTTGGTGCTCCCCAGCGCTCTAAGTGCGTCGGCGTCAAGGACCATGGGGATTTTTAAAAGCTTAATCAGCCTCAAAATTGCCTTAAAAGTCTTGGGGTCCCGACCCATACCGCAGCCGATAACAGCCGCAGTTGGCGGGCGGATTTTAATTATTTTTTCTATCTCTGCAATATTTTTGGGGATTAAAAATTCAGTCTCAAGTGGGTATGTAATTAAATCAGGCTTGGAAATAGCCGCCGTGTCAGCGGCACGCCTAGGGCCAATCACTGTTACTAAATCGCACCCAGCCCGCAAAGCCGAAATGGCATTAAAAACAACCGAGCCAGTATAAAGAGTCGAGCCACCCACGACCAAAAGATGGCCAGTCAAACCTTTGTGAACCCATTCGTCGCGAGCAAGGAATATGCTTTCTAAATCAACCACACAAGCATTTAATCCTGTGTAAATTCAAGAAGCAATATATCAACTAATAATAAGGAATTAACTTAAATTAATATTACCTACTTTTATGACTTGCTCAATAAGACGATGACTGTACTCCATCTCGTTTACAGTAAGGGAGCCAATATGATGACAACGATCATCATATGAGCGAACTACTCGCATCGAATTAGGCTGGAATAATTTACACTGAGTTATTTGTATTCCCTATTTTTATAACCTGCTCGATCAACCGGTTACTATAGCCTAATTCATTGTCGTACCATGCAAACACCTTGACCATGTCACCATCAATTACTTTGGTAAGCGGCAGATCAGCAATTGCTGATTCAGTGCGACCGACAATATCTGACGAAACTATCGGGTCGGTCGAAACGGCCAGTATGCCTTTATATCGGTCACTCTTCGAGGCTGCAGTGAGTGCTTCGTTAACTTCCTCGACCGTCGTTTTTTTGGAGACTAAAAAGGTAAAATCAGAAATCGATCCCACTGGAACGGGTACGCGTAATGCTACACCGTCAAAAAGACCGGCAAGTTCAGGAATAGCTTCGGTAGTGGCAATGGCTGCGCCAGTTGAAGTAGGCACAATCGAAACAGCAGCTGATCTTGCTCTTCGTAAATCTCTATGTGGCCCATCCTGCAGATTTTGATCCGCTGTATAAGCATGAGCTGTTGTCATTGTCGCTTTAAGAATTTGGAAATTTTTATGAATGACGGCCGCAATTGGCGCAATACAGTTGGTTGTACACGATGCGTTATTAAGAATCGGTTCACCCAGGTAATTATCATCGTTGACCCCGATTACAAAAGTCGGCACATCGCCGTCTTTGGCAGGAGCTGACAAAATTACTTTTTTGGCGCCGGCTTTGATGTGGCTCTCCATGCCTTCTTTGTCGGTAAACTGGCCCGTTGATTCGATGACCACGTCCACGGCAAGTTTGTCCCATGGCAGGGTCGCGGGATCTTTTTGAGAATATACTGGGATAAGTTTGTCGCCTACTTTAAGTTGTCCTACAGGCTCGCCATCGGGGTGATTTTTAAGATCAGTTGAGAGGTCTTGCGCAGAGACTTCGTGTTTCCAAACACCATAATTAGAATCAAATTTAAGAAGATGGGCAAGTGTGGAGGCAGGAGCGAGGTCATTGATAGCCACAATTTCGACTTCCCTGTCATGACTTTCAATCGCTACTTTAAAAGCCGACCGGCCTATGCGGCCAAAACCGTTTATCGCAACCCTAACCATATAACCCTACTTTACTCTACTGGCTTTGCTACTGGCAATTCTTTACTCAACAACATTGCTATTACTGCTACCCAAAATAGGCCAACTGAACCAGACTAAAAATGCAATTACCGGCAGTAATAGAAGTACAAATAATATTAGTGATAATCTAAAAGAAAATTTCCTAGATAGGAGAAAAACAATCGGGAAAAATATTGGCACGAGTCCCATCAAAACAAGTCCGCCAAGGTTATCACCAGTATAAAAATATCCATAAGCCATCATTAATAAACCCGTTATTAAAGAAGAAATTAAAAAGGAATTTACAGCTCTTAAAGCAATACTCACAGAATTATTATTTTGACCTCCGGCGGTAGAAATGGAACTCTTTGAGAGTATAATCACTATCAAAACTAATGGAATTATCCATAGGAATTCAGAGTTGAGAAATAAAACAACCGTAATCAAAACAAGAACAGTTATTAGGGATATTTTCTTTGCTGTATCCACAAGAACAGTTTACTCTAAGGCGGTAAGGCCCGGCAACTTGATACCGGAGAGAAACTCCATCATGGCGCCGCCGCCAACCGATACCCAGGAGAATTTTTCAAGCATCTTAAGGCTGCCAAGCGCTGTAATCAAGTCTCCACCGCCAATAATTGACTTGGTTGAGGATTTGACAGCGTCGGCCACAAGTCTTGTCGAGACTAGCCGACCCTCTTCATAGATTCCTAAAGGGCCATTCCAAACAAGCGTCTTGGCTCCAGCAACAACTCTTGAAAACTCTTCATTGGCGACTTCGTCCATATCTTTACCGGCTTCGTTAAGCGCTCCAAGCGTTACGTTTCGAGGATATTTTTTACCTGATTTTTTGGCGTCATCCGCAACTTTTCCGCCCACCAAAACCCTATCTGCGACCTTGGCCATGGCTACAATAAAGGGTTCTTTTGTTTCAAATTTTGCACCAGCGATCAAAGCAACAAATGGTTTTTTGGGGCTTTTCAAAACATCAGATAAATTTTCAATTTCCAGGACTAGACGCAGTCCCGCTGCATGAGGCAAAAGCTTGGCAACGCCGACAATTGAGGCATGATTACGGTGCGAATCGGCAAAAGCTTCATTGACATAAAAGTCAGCAAGAGAGGCTAATTTAGCCACAAATTGATGACTATTTTTCTCTTCACCCGGATCAAAACGCAGGTTTTCGAGCATCACAATATCGCGCTCAGGAATCTGGAAATTGTCGACAAAATCAATCGGTCGACCCAAAAGTTTGGAGAGACGCTCTGAAACCGGCTTTAATGACAGATCCATTGAGACTCGCCCATTGGGCCGGCCCAGGTGTCCGATCAAAATAAGCTTGTTGTTGTGACCCAGCAAATGCTTGAGGGTAGGAATAGCCGCTTGGAGACGATAATCGTCTCCTTTTTCATCCACATCCAAATCAAGCCGTACTAAAACCCGCTTGCCGGACAGATCAATATCTTTTATTGATTCCATATACGAATTATATGCCTATTAGCCTCAAACTGCTATAGTTGTGATATTTAATGATTAAATGAAATTTTTTTAGGGATGGAGAGAATTCGCTTTAGACTGAAAGTCGCAGACAAAACTTTGTTTTGTCTACTTCTTATCCCCGATCACGATGGCGATCTGGGTTGAAGAGGAAGAAGTTTTTTGGGTAACTTTGGCGTATCGTCCCTCAAGTATCTTTTGAATTTTGCCTTTAAGCGTTGCGTCCAAATTGGACGGATAAGATACCTCGGTTGCGGTGTGATCGGTTGTCGAGGCATTACCGGCTGTGACATTTTTAAAACCGGCTGCTTCCAAAAGACTCTTTAGAGCTGTTGCTTCACCGGCAACATCGGTGCCGTTTTGAACGTCAAATTTAAGATCTTCGATCTTGGCCGATGGGCTTGCTTGAGGTGTCGTTTGGGGTGCGGGTGTGGTGTATTGATTAACTTGATTAGAAACTACCGATGTCGGCGTAATATCCTCGTTGCTAGAAGATTTCAAAAAAGGTATAAGGCCTTGCTTCCAAGCGAAAAATCCGCCGGCTCCCAAAAGCAGCAGGACAAGCAAAATCACAATCCACTTTTTGCTTCCGCCACCAGGCTGATTGTCCATTTGAAGGCCAGTTAGGGATTCGTCACGATAACCCGTGGCTCCAACAGCCCCGCCGGATTCGTGTGTCGTATCTGTTTGATTCATGTCTTCGTCCATTTTATTTTCTTTTATTTCTTCACTTTCCTGATTTTGTTGTGCGTTATTAACTTTAAAATCTGTTTGCCCATCTGCTTCGGTTGCTTCGATTTCGGCGGGCTCCTCGGGCGCAGCTATTGCAGCCGGTTCCTCAGTAGTTTTGTCCTCTTTTGTATCTTTTTCCTTCTCAATGGCATCAGCCAAAGTTTCTTCTTCGGTAAGTTCTTGTTTTTCTTGGGGGGCAGTAGTTTTTAAATCTTCTTCGTCTTGGGCAGTTGGTTTCTTGCGAGACGTAAATTTTCTGGCAGGCATGTTGTACTTCCTGTAAATTAAACCCTTTCTGCGAGGAAATTGCAAGATCCTGCCAAATATTGGCTTATCGCTCGCGGATGCCCCAAATATCAATAGTGTATGTTTTGTCAATCGGGTGACAGACCGTTGCAACACACTGAGTCCTTATCCAGTCCTCTGACCACTTACCAGTGATCCAAACATTTTTTCCAACTAATGGGGCTAGTTGCGTGTCGCTTTTGCCAACCTTTCCGCTTTTGTCAAAAACTCCACCATCCACTTCATAATGATAAGTAACTAAGTAGTCATCGCCGTCTTTTTTAATAGAATAAAAAGCCGTGGGGTTATCAAGCCCAAAAGAAACTATTTCGTATCGCACCGACGAATAATGCAAAAAAGAATAGGTTTCAAAACCAATGACCAAAGCCGTTGCCACTACTCCCCCCAAAAGAGCGAGCGTTACCAAAAAGTTTTGGGGAGCAATTTTTGGCTTAAAGTAGGCAAGACCCACAAGTACCCAAAGCAAAACTATTTGATAGACGCTAATGGGATTAAACTGAGCCGTTATTAACAGAGCTACCAGAGAGAGTTTTATGGGCAATGATGCCTTCCCAAGCGCCGTCAATATAATAAGGAGAAATAATATGAGCCCCGCCCAACCTGCAGAAACTAACATTTCTAAAAATATATTGTGGGTGTTATCCGCAAGGATTTGTTTTTCAACCTCGACTAATTGAAAATTTTCCTGCCCCCAGCCGAGGATCGGCCTATCTCTGACAGCTCGGGTCGCCTGTTGCCAGACAATCGTCCGATTGTCACAACATGAAACGCGGCGCTCGGTAAGTCCACTCCCATGGACAAAGTATGCGGCAAAGATTAGACAAATTATTCCAAAAAAAACTAAACCAACCGACTTTTTCCGGGAAAGTTGCGGGAGAGTTGAAATTAAATAAACACCCCCCACCACCAAAGTCGCCAAAATAGCGGATCTTGACCCAGACAAAAGAATAGAAAAAATAATCAACCCCACCAAGCTCCATTTAATCGGCCATTTTTTAAGAAATCTAAAAATCACTTCCTTCCTCGCAAAATATTTGGGGGTGAATAAAAAATATTTTGGAGAAAATAATAGAAACGGCAAAAGACAAGCCTCAACACCGCCAAAAAAATTAGGATTACCAAAAGTAGCTGCTACTCTTCCTTGATAATTCACAACCTCGCCACCAATTGTTTTAAGTAAAAAGAATTGAATGAGGCCTAATAAAGAAAGACAGATTTGGGCAACAATTAAAGTTTTAACAATAAAAAATACATTTTTCTCTTCAGTTGCAAAATGTCTCGCTGACAAAAACAAAATAACCGCCGACCACATCGTCAAAAATCCTTGATACCGACTAGCCGAACCAAAAAAAGAAGTTTTTGGATCAACACCCAAAACATTGGCTAAAAATAAAATCCCTAAGAATACAAATACCAATAAAACCAATTTATCGAGGTGAAATTTTGACTTAGAAAAAGCTAAAATTAAAGCCAAGACCTGAGAAGGAATTATCAAAAAATAAAATTTGGGAGCCTCATACAGATGAGTTTGGGGCCAAAAAATAAAGGGCAGGGAAAAAATTACACCGCAGAGTAAATATAAGAAGAGTTGGTTACTTGACAACCTCACATCTCTATAATAGCTTAGCAAAACGTCTACGTCATTTTCTATATTAAAAAACCTAAATTTTTCGCTATTGTTTAAAAAATAATTTCGGGTTGTAAATCAGCGGGAATTAGCTGTCCATCCGCTGGTGGAGTTGTATATTGAATATTACCGCCAGCACCTTGAGGCGCAGCAGACGCACCAGCATTTGGATCAGTACTCATGGGAGTACCTGTATCCGCTGGAGCAGGAGTCGCATAAGGCGTTGCATATTTTGGAGTAGGATACAAAAGCTTTTGGCGAAAAGCCTCACTAATATTCTGAGGTTTAAAAAGCGAAAGTATATCGATGTCACTGCGCTTCCCTTTGCCTTGAGGCACATCGGAGCTAGTCCCTTGGTTAAGCAGTACCACGCTAAGGGCTAAAACAGCGGCAAAGAGGAAGAGAAAAAATTGGATGATCAGTCCCGGACGGTTCTTTTGTTTCATAGGCAGCTAACCTAATTATTAACTCTGAGCGGCAAAATTACAATTTCGGCCAAAAACGAGGCCAACTTGACTCGATTCATACGCTATGCTACGTTTAAGCTAACATGCGTTTGCAAAAAGGCGTAATCCATGCACTTGCCTTATTACTGGGAATCGGTATTATTTTTCTTATCGTTCTTTTTTCTAAACGCGCTGGAGTATTAGGTATAGCGACGACTGTTTCTGCTTCCTCCACTTCGATTAGCGCATCGCCCAATCCGTGCACCCTATCCGCTCCAAAGACTACCTGCTCAACAACTATTTCATGGACCCTATCTCAAGGCCAAACTGCAGATATCTGTGTTTCGGCTAATGGCGGGTCAGAAGCTCTTTTTGCCAGTGTTGGTAAGGCGGGTTCAAAAAGCGCTCCTTGGATTTACGACTCAGCCAAATATACCTTTAATCTAAAAATGCCGAGCGGTAGGTTTTGGATTTTTGGGGGTACCAAATGCCAAGGAACCGTCGCCTCGTCGGTAAACGTAACAACCTACTACAACAATCCCAACTCGCCATTGGATATTCAAGTTTTTGCTAATGTAAAAAACTCAACAGGTTATTCTTGTGGATACGATAATCCCAAATTAGCAGGGGCTGTATTCCAAGTACGCAAAGACGGAGATACGAAAGTACTCGATACAAAAACCTCTGGGAGTGATGGTAAATTAACCTTCAATTTACCAAGTGGCACTTATTACTTTAAAAATACTATCGCCCCAAGTGGTTTTAATACTTACGGGAGTGAATTTAAATACACACTTCCCAGACCAGCAAGTAACGTACCTCTTGCTATCTGCTTAACTCGTCAATCAGATGTACCAAGCCTATATCCAATAACAGTAAAGGTAATATTGGATGATAGAGCTCATAATATATGGACTGGTTATCAAGGGGCAACAGTTGGGCTTTACAGAGAAGGTACAGATGCTGCCTTGTCACAATTAACCACTAATTCTTCAGGGGATGCAGCATTCCCTTCTCAAGTTGTAGGAAAATATCGTCTACAGTTAAGCGTTCCAAACGGGTACAAGGTTAGACAAGTAAGTGGACAGGATAGTTCTTCAAATATTGACAGTTTTGACCTTAATAACTCAGGTACTACAGCCCATAACGGATCTTTTGTAATAGTCCCCCAGTAAATAAAAAATCGTTTAAGTTTACTTTTTAACCGTTCGGCACAATCAATTGAAGCAACAGCCTCGCTTTGATATACTTACATCACTCTAAAGGGACACCCATGGTTTCTCTTTAGTATTTCTTTTCCTTCAAGCGGATAATCTTGAATGAGCAAAGCCCGATTCAAAGTTAATTTTATCCGACGAAGTCGGAAGAGGAGCAACCGACGATTACTGAAGTAGTTTTGTTTACAAAATCTGCAAAAGCAAAAGTCGAGTTGCGACGTGGCGCGGTGGCGAAGTGGAAACGCTGGGGTCTGCAAAACCTCGATGCGCGGGTTCGATTCCCGCTCGCGCCTCCCGAACTTTAAATTTGTAACTCGAAAATTGTATGCAATTTTCGAAAAGGAGGAATGCGAATACGATTAAAGTCCGATTAATATCGGACGAAAGAAGTATGAGCCATTCCGACGCGGGCCGTTGGCTCAGTGGTAGAGCGCGACACTGATAATGTCGAGGTCGATGGTTCGATCCCATCACGGCCCACCCTATTCCCCAATATCTTTAATAAATTATTTTGAATCCTGAGATAATTGCCCATCGGGTAAATGATATCGAAACTCTCGAAAGAGCCCAAAAAGCCGGGCTTTCTACAATTGAATCCGATGTTTCATCTGATTTAATAGGTGGATTTTCTGTAGAGCACGGTGGATGGCAAGGTAAGTTTGGAAAAGGTTCCAGACTGGAAATACTCACCTATTTTAATGGGAACGTTCTGATTGACCTTAAACATGCAAATGTACTCGCCTGGCGTTTTGTTGAAAGACTTTCCCGTGAATTAAATTATTTAGGTATTTCTCCAGGTGTTACAGGACGCGACTGGGGAGTTGTTTCTAAACTCGCCCGGATGAATGACCTTGAAGCATATTACACTTTAAGGGACGAGGAAGATGTGCCGAGATACTTTGACTCTAGTTCCTATTTAGAACCTGCAACTGGTCTTTCGATCCACTACAAAATAATTACCCCAGAGATTTTAGAACAGTTAAGTACTCGAATTGTGCCTAAATGTGAACCTCAACTTCAGATTATCGCTTGGGCACCAAGCGAGATCGCCACAGCAAAGCAACTCCACGCTGAAGGAGTAGATCGGATCACTACTGATAATTTTGAAAAAATGAGAGACGCTTTCGCGGCTTAAGAATTTTCTAATCAAAAGTAAAAGACAGCTAAAAGAGTAGGATATTATAATATCCTGCGTAGAACTTCATTACTATAGGCAATAGTTTTGCTATAAGCGGAGCTTGCGAGAACTTTGTTCGCTAAGCATTCCGTTCTACTAAAAACAAACAGACTCTTCGAGACTTTCGGCTCCAAGGAACCTGGCAATACAGCTTCTGAACGATATGACAACTTAAGAACTCGGCTGACTAATCTGCCGATTGCTGTATCACTCTGTTGCCATACGGTTTATTTTTTCACTTCCAAATACCGTTAATTTGGATAACTCCTAGATAATTCACAAAGAACTATCCGGAGGTTACTCCTAGAAAGGAGGTGATCCATCCCCAGCTTCGGCTAGGGATACCTTGTTACGACTTAGTCCCCATCGCTGGATTCACCTTAGCCCACCAAAGGTAGTCTTCGGGTGCGCCCAACTTTGTTGGCTTGACGGGCAGTGTGTACAAGGACCGAGAACGTATTCACCGCGGCCTTCTGATCCGCGATTACTAGCGATTTCAACTTCATGAGGGCAGGTTTCAGCCCTCAATCTGAACTGAGGCGAAATTTCAGAGATTAGCTTGTCGTTACCAACTTGCAACTCGTTGTTTTTCGCCATTGTAGGATGTGTGTAGCCCTGGGTATAAGGGCCGTGCTGACTTGACGTCTTCCTCGCCTTCCTCCCCCAAAAGGGGCAGTTCCGTTTGAATATTCAACAAACGGTAAGGGTTGCGCTCGTTGACCCACTTAAGGGTACGCTTCACGGTACGAGCTGACGACAGCCATGCAGCACCTGTGCTAGCCTCCTTGCGGATTTCTTCTGTTTCCAGAAAATAGAACGCTAGTATGTCAAACCCAGGTAAGGTTTTTCGCTTCATATCGAATTAAACCACATGCTCCACCGCTTGTGCGGTCCCCCGTCAATTCCTTTGAGTTTTAGTCTTGCGACCGTACTCCCCAGGCGGGACACTTAACGCGTTAGCTTGCGCCAGATCGAAAAATCAATCCAGCTAGTGTCCATCGTTTACGGCTAGGACTACGCGGGTCTCTAATCCGCTTCGCTCCCCTAGCTTTCGTGCCTCAGCGTCTGAATAGAGCCAGGTACCTGCCTTCGCCATCGGTGTTCTTTATGATATCAACGCATTTCACTGCTTCACCATAAATTCCAGTACCCTCTCTCTACCACAAGACTACTCGTATCCAAACCGATCTTCACCTTGAGAGTGAAGTTGGAGGTTTGGACGTGGTAATCCGCCTACGCAACTCTTTACGCCCAGTAATTCCGGATAACGCTTGCACCCTACGTATCACCGCTGCTGCTGGCACGTAGTTGGCAGGTGCTTATTCATCAGGTACCGTCATTTTATTCGTCCCTGATAAAAGAGGTTTACAACCCTAAGGCCGTCATCCCTCACGCGGCGTCGCTCCGTCAGACTTTCGTCCATTGCGGAAGATTCCTAGTTGCTGCCATCCGTAGATGTATGGACCGTATCTCAGTTCCATTGTGCCCCAAAAGGCTCTCACCTGGGGTACCCGTCGTAGCCTTGGTAAGCCATTACCTCACCAACAAGCTGATAGGACGCAGGCTCATCTTAAAGCGCTCGGTTAGGAGCTTTAATGAATCTCGAGAGGGCACCCCAAAGGTTCCCCTCGACGCTCACCAAGCAAAGCTTGATCTTTCCGATTTCGTTCGCTACTCCCCTCCTTTTTTAAGGAAAGAAGAGTAGCAATGGTCCGATACTTCGGATTGAGCTTTTGCTCAAAATTGCGTCGAGAAGAAAACCGTTAGGTTGTCTTCTCGAGACCCATCACATGCAGTATTAGCTAACCTTTCGGCTAGTTATCCTCCACTTCAAGGTAGATTCCCACGCGTTACTCACCCGTCTGCCACTCAGTCGATTGCTCGACTCCGTTCGACTTGCATGCCTAAAGCACGCCGCCAGCGTTCATCCTGAGCCAGGATCAAACTCTCAATAAAAATCCTTCCAAGGACTTGCGCCCTCTTTGGATATTAGGTTTCCTTAGAGCCGAATGGCCCTAAAAGTCATGTTTGTTTATTCCTTAACTCCTTGTCCCGTTAGATATTAAAATATCTAACCGGGATTTAATTCGCTGTCTTTACTTTGATTGTTAATGTTCTAGAGCGCCTAAAAGTGCCGATTTTGAGCACAAAATCCAACTCCTAGAAGCACTGCGGCTTCTTGCCCAACAAGCTAGTAGATCTAATCTGGATTTTGAGTCTAGGCATTATACCCCGGTATTTACGGCCGAGTCAACCCCAAATAAAGGCTAAAACTTGACACACATTATCCGGTCGTTGATACTTAAAGATAGAGATGAAACTGCCCTTCGTCAAATTCTCAACTCTCAATTCTCAACCCTCAACTCATAAAGGGTTTACCCTCATTGAACTTCTTGTCGTGATCGCTATTATTGGCGTACTCGCTTCCTTGGGTATTGTCTCTTTTTCCGGCGCCCAAGAAAAAGCGCGTGATGCCCAGAGGAAAAGTGATCTAGTTCAAGTCCGCAAAGTCTTAGAACTTGTCAAAAGTGATTGTAAAGGTGGATCTGCTTACTATCCAGGTGCCGATGGTAGTAATTATATGCTCCAATACACAAACCTAATGGATTATTTGACTAATGCTAATTTGAAATATATGGATTCTCCTCTTAATGATCCTAAAACGGGAACAACTGATTACGCGTATGCAGACGGTCCAGCTGTAGCTAGCCAATGCCCAGGTATAGGTGGCGGTACTACCAGGGATGGAACGGTAGATTTTGTACTGTTTGCTACGCTCGAGAGAGGCGACAAGGATTCTGATGCAGCCGCTTCAAGAACCAGGTGCGCAGGCAAACCTGGTAACGCTAATTGGAATGTTGCTGGTAAATATGTCGTCTGTAACTAAATGTTCTCTCTTCACTCCAAGCTTTTAACTTTCAAATCTCGACTTTCAACCAAAAAAGGCTTTACTCTTATCGAAATCCTTGTCGTTGTCGGAATAATTGGGGTACTTGTTGCCTTGGGTACAATTTCTTACTCCAAAGCACAGATGAAAGCCAGAGACGCGCAGCGGAAAAGTGATCTTAGTACAATACGGTCGGCTCTTGAGCTCTATCATTTTGATAATGGAAGTTATCCGTGTGTATCGGGCTCGTGGTGTGGTTCTGTTTGGATTACAGATAATTCCATTGCCAAATTTCTATCCCCTGAATTCATAAACCCAGTTCCTTCTGACCCTACAGGCAAGTTTTGTGGTGGCAGCGCTCTATATTCAGTTTTCGGTCAAGAAATTAACAGCTCCGGTAAAGCTAAAGGCTATACTCTCTTTACCATCCTAGAAAATAGGACTGATAGCGACGCTAGTACACCAAAGCCTCGTCCTGCTGCAACATCCACTGGGACTTCTAGTGACGGCTATATCACATATACCCCTAATACAGGTAATTGTCCTGGAACAACTTATAACTACTGGATCAACAGTCCTTAAGGGAAAACTACAAGTGTCTCAATTGACTCTCCTTCTCGGTAGATTTATCATTAAACTAATGCTCACTCTTTTAGATTCAAGAAAAAAATTCAAGATCGCAGATCCTACACCGAAGATTGGTGGACTCAGAGGGTTTACATTGATCGAGCTTTTGGTAGTTGTTGGGATTATTGCCATTCTCACCGCTTTAGGCGCAGTTTCCTACAGCGGGGCTCAGGTCAGAGCCCGCGATACTCAGAGAAAGTCCGATGTGGCAGTGTACCAATCGGCGCTCGAATGTTACTTTGCCTCCAAACACTCTTACCCAGCAACTGGCGCCCAATTAGCGCTACTTAACGAAAACTGCACTCGAGAAAATCCTGCTTTTGTTGACCCAAAAACTGCTGCTTCTTACATCTATAATCCTTACACAAGCTCAGCTAAGACTAGCCCTGCATGTTCTGGAACTGGCTGTTTTTATTATGAAATAGTGGCTTGCTTGGAAAATACTAACGATTCACAAAAGGATGCAGTGGATACTTGTGCTGGTGCGACTGTTAGTTATACGGTCAAAGCACCGTAAGATTGGGCTTTTGCTGACCTAATATCCTTCTCAACATTTTTTTCATAGTCCAGCTAAAGCGGGACGCAAGCGTGAGGCTTCCTTTGAACCTATCTTTCTTGCCTCGCTTATCACAGCACTTCCGATTAGCTCATCGCCTTTGTAAAACACTGCATACTGTCCCGGCGTCACTGCTTTTTCCGGCTTATCAAATGTAATTTCTAGCCCATTCCCTTTTTTATTAATAAGTGCCGAAGCAGGCGCATGGTGATATCTGATAACCACATCTGCTTTGAGGGGAAATTTTGGAGATTCTCCTTGGGTCCAAATGGGTTTTTCAGTCAATAAAACTGAGGCCATAAGAGCTGGATCATTTTCTCCAAGCGCGACGACTAGCTCATTGATTACCGAGTTTTTACTAACCACATAATACGGAAGGCCGCCGCCAATCTTTATACCGTGTCTCTGTCCAATTGTATAAAATTCAATGCCGTCATGGCGTCCAATTACCTTGCCCGATGTCGTAACAATATCACCTGGATGACCTTTAATGAATGTTTTTAAAAAATCAGCAACCGATATCTTACCGATAAAACAAATCCCCTGAGAGTCCTTTTTTTGGGCCGTTGGAAGATAAAAACGCAAAGCTAATTGCCTTATTTGAGTCTTCTTATACTCGCCTATTGGAAACAAAGTATGTTCAATCTGTTTTTGGCCCAAAGTACATAAAAAGTATGATTGATCCTTACTTGGATCGGTTCCTTTTAATAATTTCCCGTTTTTAATTCTTGCGTAATGACCGGTTGCCACTAAATCGTATCCTTGACCCATAGCCCTATCAAAAAAAATACCGAACTTTATTTCTTTGTTGCATATAATATCCGGATTAGGTGTTCGACCGGCTTTATATTCACTAAAAAAATACTTCATGACCTGTTCCTGATATTCTTTTTCAAAATTCCAAACCTCAAAAGGTATACCCAAATGGCTAGCAACTCGGATTGCATCGGCTTTGTCCTGATCGGTCGTGCAACCTGTATATGAGGCTCCATAGCCATACTTTTTAAAGCTATCATTGGTCCAATTTTCCATAAAAATAGCCGTCGCATCATATCCCTCATTTTTTAAAAGGGCTAGGGTAACCGACGAATCGACTCCCCCAGAAAGGGCAACTGCTACTTTAATTTCGCTTTTTGGCTTATTCATATTGATTTAATAATTAGAAGTTACCTACCGAAATTACGTTTTTGGGATTGGTACCATTTAATGGCAGTTTCTAGGTCTTTTGGCCCAAAATCCGGCCAATATTTGGTGGTGAAATAAAGCTCACTGTAAGCCGTTTGCCAAATAAGAAAGTTGGAAAGCCTAACACGACCACCTGTTCTGATAACCAGCTCTGGATCGGGTTGTCCAGTCGTGTAGAGATATTCATCAATTACTTTTTCATTTACTTTTTCCACATTGACCCCGTCCTTGATCATGTCTTTAAAAGCCTCAACCAGCTCTTTTTTACCTCCATAATTAAGCGCGATATTGAGTTTGATTGATTCATTTTGGATAACCGTCCCCCGGAGTCCATCGATCATATTTTGGATCGATTTGGGCAGTCCCTTTCGCTCACCCAAAACGTCAATTTTGACTCCATTTTCCATCATTCGCTGCATATTGGTCTTGTAACCTTGGCGCAAAACATTAAAAATTCCACGCACTTCACGAGCAGCCCTTTCTCTAATATTTTCAGTCGAAAGCGCATACACAGTCACTGTTTTAACGCCCATTTTTCCAGCAGCTTCGACCACTCGCTCGAGGTTTTCCGCTCCGGCTTTGTGACCTTCGACATCGGCAAGGCCTTTGTGCCTGGCCCAACGACGATTGCCATCCATAATAAGGGCGATGTGTTGAGGCACAGGGTCATTAGGCAGATCTTTTTTAGATGTTGTTTTAGTCATATGAGCGGTAATTGCTACTACAAATTAACATTTTAACAGAATGGGAGACGTGCTTTCAAAAAAACTAATTTAAAACCGAAAAGCCTTGATAGTTATTGTTGACCGCATTGTCCACCTTGACTTTGTCAACTGAGGCTAAAGTAGGACCTTGATGGCACCACTCTATCATTAGGTCGACTGCCGAGGCGTTACCAGCAATCACGGCTTCGACTTGGCCTTTGCCCAAAAAAGTAAATCGGGATTTTTTGTTGCGAATCCAGCCGACTACACCGAGCCGGTCAGCTTCTTTTTTGGCAAGGATCCGAAACCCTACTCCGGTTACCCGACCGGAAATAATCACGTGAACCGCTTTCATAAATTTAATTTTTGAAGTTTTTCCAAAGATATTTGTCCAAATCAACATGAGTCTCATCGACAAACTCTACCCCTTCCGCCTCAAGCCGGCGCACCTGTTCCCGCCAACCGTCAAAAGCAAAGTTTGGCGCGACTCGGCCCGTGCGATCAACGACGCGGTGACATGGCACGCTTGAGGAATTGTTGGCATGCAAGGCCCAGCCGACATAGCGCGAAGCTCGGGGTTTTTTTAAAATTTGGGCAACATCGCCATAGGTCAGCACCCTTCCCGCCGGGATTGTTTTGACCACATTCCAAACCATTTCGTTGGTTAACTTTTCAACCATTCTTCTGCCTTTGCACTCATTTCTTTAAGGCCTTTTTCAGCAAGCTCATTTTCTTCCACGGTAAATTTTTCCAAAACATGGGTATTGATAAGCTCTTTTACGACTGGACGACCAACGCCCATCTTGAGCTGCCAAAATTTTTGAGTGCCCAATGATTCAATAATTGAGGCAACCCCTTTATGTCCTGCCGACGAGCTATCCAAAACCGGTCCGCGCACTTTGCCCAAGGTAAGATCAATATCATCTCTGATAATAAGAATGTTCTCTGGGTCGATTTTGTAAAAATTAACAACCTTTGAAACAGCATCGCCAGAATTGTTCATGTAGGTTTGGGGTTTTAGCAAAATTCGATCGTCATTCAGGTCCAAAATAGCCTCAAATTTGGTCTCTTCCTGCCAAGAGTCAGCAAGAGAGTCAAGCACGTCAAAGCCAACATTGTGCCGGCTACCGACAAATTTTGTCCCGGGGTTTCCAAGTCCAACAATGAGTTTCATAACTATTAAAAGAAAAATCGATCGGCGATCTGTGAAGCAATTGGGATGCGGGTTTTTCGGCCAAGAAGCGCTTGCCAGGCACCAAAAACCATAACTGCGATGATTGCCAACTGGCCAATATTAGAAATCGAGCGAAGAGGAGATAACCAACCGACAAACCACACTCCCAAAGCCATTACAAAAACAGCAAGGCCAAGTCTCGCGTGAAATTCCAAAAAATCGTCTTCATCGGCAAGCATGAGAATAATAAACGAAAAAAAGTAAAAATAAGACAGGGCCGCCAAAACTTTTTGTGTATCGATCTTATCCATATAAAGATTATATTTTAAAAAAGCAGAGTCTGTCCATTGAGGGACGCTTTTTCACCCTCATTCCAAATATGCACTTGGCCGTATTGTCCATCAAAGCCGGGTTTAATAACGAGATCCCCTGCTCTGACTTTAGCCACGCCTTCAGCGATTTTGTAACCAGCAACTTTTTCAATATCGGCAACATCAAGATCGTTAAGTATTTTAAATTCCGATCCCAAATCTTTAACAAGCTCCTCATATTTTTGAACGACTTTTTTAGATCCGACTCCGACACCCATGCTTTCCGCAATTATTTCTCTTAATGGAACGCGGTTTAAAAATTCCGGCCGGGTTGTGTCAGTGTAACCTTCGGGTCTCGCCGAATCGGCCAACTCATCGATGCGATGCATCACCCCAACCGTCAAGGGCCGACCACAGACCGGACAAATTTCTCTCCGTTCCTTTGTTTCCTTGGGCGAAAAGCTGACCTCACAAAGCCTATGTCCCGTAAAATGATACTTACCCTCTTCGGGATAAAATTCGATCGTTGAAACAATTTTTGCTTTGGGGGTTTTTGAAATAGTTGCAGACGATGCCCGACCGGACAGAGTTATCGCCTCATAAAGTCCTTCATAAGAAAACTCACCTTCCAAAATCGTTGCTTCCCGACCGAAATTTTCCAAAGAATGGGCATCCGAAAAAGACATAATGGCTCGGTTATCAAGGTCATTGATGCGCCAATTCATCGCTGGATCGGATGAGAGTCCGGTCTCAATCGCATAGACATGTTGTTCCATGTCCCCAAAAGCATCTTTTAAACTGTCATAGCCAGATTTTGATCCAAAAACTGCGAACCACGGTGTCCATGCATGAGCTGGAATAACCAAACTTTTAGGATCGGCTTCAAGGGCAATTTCGACTAAATTGCGAGAAGAGATGCTAACAATTGGCCGGCCATCGGCATCCAAATTGGCATGCATTGAGATCAATTTCTGCCTGATTTGTTGAACGGCCTCAAATGTCGGAACAATGACGATATTATGCACTCTTCTGCCTACCCCTTTGTCGGTATAAATAGAGGAAATCTCACAGGATAAAACAAATCTGACCGAAGAGGCAGAATTCTTTAGTTTGAAAAACCCGTCGTCAGTCGATATCAATTCGCTTGTCAGTTCCGCAAGCCATGCCGGATGGGTCCAGTCCCCGGTGGCAAGTAAATCTATGCCTTTTTTAGCCGCCATTTCGGCCATATTAGTGAGATTCAAACGAGGCGAGACAGCTCGCGAAAACCGCGAATGGAGATGCAGATCAATAGTAAATTGCATTATTCCGATTACTCAAGAATTAAAATTGTGAGAACAGAACCTCACCTTCAGTTATTAAAAACCGCATTTTAGCATTAGATTTCCAACCAAAATATCTATCATAATTAACAGTGTCTTCACATAAAGGAAATAAAAACTCTCCTTGCCAATCATTCGAACCTAAAACAGCAATACCTTCGCTTAATTGTTCACCAAAGGGAAATTTATCTGTCAGCCTTTTGTATGGGCACCCGTGTCCATCAGGATTGCAAAATGCAAGAATCTGAGCAACATATACGGATTCTGATCGATATATTGGGTGAACATTTCTGGTTTGTTCTGTTAAAAGTGGTTGTCGTACTGATTGTCCGATTGGTCTCAATATTGCCCTCCAGCTAGAATGTGTTGGCCCATTTAATCCCTTAGTTCCCCAATGATAAATACCTCCTGCCTCTTCATTTTTTATTGGATCTTTTTCGGAATGGAAGTGATGAGACGATATAACATATCCCTTCTGGTAAACGAGAGGCGTATATTCAACACCACATACACTGCAAATCTTGGACTCGTTAATTCCTGGGGAAATAAAAACTGGCCCTTCCGCTGATAATCCAAGCTCCTGTGCCCTTTCTGGGCTAACCAACCTCAACTCTTTAATGTATATCTCTTTTTCAAGCTCGCTTCTAGTTTCTTGCTCTGTTAGCATATTCAGAAGCAGATTCTAGTTAGAAAGTTATAAAAAGTCTAGCTTATTCTTACCTCTTTTTGTATTGAGCCTCATAAAGTTTTTTAATCTCATCAACTGTCGTTGCGTCTTCGGGGCGTTTGTCCGCCTCGCGGAATTGAACGAGTCTTGGAAACCTAAGCGCATATCCAATTCCATCCTCACCTGCTCCGGCTGTATGAATGGGAGATTTGGTAATTTCATCAGCCACCACTTCCAAAACCACTTTTGGTTCCAGCCAAACATTCGGCTCGATTTTGGAATTCACTCTGGCTGGCTTGTGATCGACTTTTAGTTTTTTGGCCAAGTCATTGACATGGCGAAATTCCTCATCAGTGAGCCCTGTCCCTAATCGTGAAATCGAAGCAAATTCGTCCTTTTTAGCATCATAAACTCCCACCAAAAGCCCCCCTACTCCAAACTCGGTTCGTTTACCTTTACCGGAAAATACGCCTAAGAGTACTACATCAACCGTATCGTTTAATTCTCCAGCCTGGCTTCTTTTAAATTTGATCCAATGAAAGCCTCGACCGCCGGCAATATAGGGACTATTGAGCTTTTTGAGCATCAGGCCTTCCAGCCCGTCTGAAATCGCCTCATTGAAAAATTTGGTAATATCCTCCACTGAATGTAAGACCCTCTCTTCTGCAAGCCTTAATCGCCCTTCATCTGCCCCAATAGTTTGTGCTAGAAGCTTTCGTCTTTCACTATAAGGTTTGGCAGTAATATCCTCACCGTTTAAATACAAAATATCAAAAGCAAAAAGCACGAGCGGAAGCTTGATCGCCATTTCCTCAACCTGATATTTACGCCTTCTTTTGGTCGTTTCCTGGAAAGGCAGAAACTCTTCGGTTTCGGGATTGTACGCGAGCGCCTCACCTTCCAAAATGACACTTTTAGCCTTGATTTCTTTGCGGGCCGCCTCCACAATGTCAGGAAATGCATTGGTCGTATTTTCTAGATTTCGAGAAAATAGTTTTACATCATCCCCTTGTTTGTGAACTGCTACCCTAAAACCGTCAAATTTGGGCTCTGCGGCAAATTCATCGCCGAGTCTTTTAACAGCCTCGGAAGCGCTCGGGATTCTTTCAGCCAAAGCTGGCCGAATTGGTTTGCCAACGACGAGTTTTACCTCTTCAAGTCCGCGCTCACCTTTTTTGAAAAATATTTCGGCAATATAGCCCAAATCACTTGTTTTGTTGTAAGCCGCTTCCAAATCTTTACGAAGCGTTTTATCTCCCTTTTTGGCAAGGGATAGCGCGTCCATAATCGTCGGATCCCCGATTCCCAGTCTGAGAGTGCCTTGGGGAATATTAGCCACATGTTTAGCAGAAACCGGCTCGAGTTTGGAAAATAAATTAGCCAAAGCCGAAACTTTTTTATCCACTGTTCCGACGCCTGAGTATTGGGCAATTTGCCAAAGATCATTAAAAACATCTTTAACATCTAATTTTGAATTTTGAATTTTGAATTTTGAATTCGCCGCCAGCTCTGCTGCGGCGATTCCCATGTTGCCTTTTTGCCTGTAAAGTTTAATGACCTCATCTTTGCTCATGCCATACGCTTTACCAATTGCCTGGGCAACCATCGACTCGGCCATACCCAGCTCAATTGGCTCAAAAAACGGCGCGACTCTGCCTTGAATCAGATAGACAATTTTGCCAATCTCATCCGCATCCGACTCTTTAAAAAGCTGGGAAAGAATATCCGTCAACTCAAGCCTCTTGGATGTAGCTTCAAGTTTGGAATAATAATTGGCAAGTTTGGCAAATTTCATAACTTATTTAAGCATGTAAACAGCACCTTTCGTGCTGCCTTTTTTCTTAACCAGTCCCTTTTTCTGTAAATCTTTAAGATCTCTTAAAATTGTGTCATCCGACACACCTGGGATAAGTTGTCTCCAAGCACTTCCTTTAACCTCGCCCCACTTTTCCATGTATTCAACCAGCCTCATCTGACGCTCCGAAAGCGCGATTTGGCCGACTTTTCCCCGCAGTTTAACATCCATTGATAGCTCACGCACTTTTTCCTTAACTTTACCAAGCTCTGAAGCCAGACCCTCGACAAAATACTCAAGCCAAGGCGTCAAATCCCGGTGACTCTCATCGGAAACGAGTTGGTCGGACACTTCTTTTAAAACATCGTAATAATTCTGCAAATGTCGATCGTAATATTCTTCAAGCGCAAAAAACTTTTTGATGTCATATCCCGAGGCAAATAAAACAAGCGTAGCTAAAGCCCGAGCGGTTCGACCATTACCATCGATAAAAGGATGGATCCGGGCTAATTCATAATGAGTAACACCTGCAATAATAGTTGGGTGCAGATCATTAGGATCGGCTCTTTTTAGCCAATCAAAAAAATTATCCACTTCTTGGGCAACCACTCCGTGCTCAGGAGGTGTAAAACTGACTCCTTTGCCTTTGGATTTGACAACCACATTCTTATCCCTAAAATGTCCGGCCTCTGAAGCCCACAAAATTTTATCAACCGTCAGTCTGTGGATTTCCAGCATGTCTTTGACCGAAGGCATCGCCTTTTTGCGACCGATCTTGTCAACATATTCCATTACCCTACGAAAGTTTAAAACTTCTTGGATATCCCGATCGCGCCCATCGACCTCTCGCCCGGCAAGCACCTCTTCAGCTTCGGAAATATTGAGGTCATTGCCCTCAATGTGAGTGCCGTAGTGGACCGACCGAAGCATAGCGTCACGCCTCAATTTATCCTGCCACGCCGGCACCAAAGGCGCATTTTCAATAATCTCCCGACTTGTCTCAATTGAGGCGATATATTTGAGGATTTTATTGGTGATCGTGTACTTGGGGGTAAACATTCGACTTAGTAATTCTCGCATATTTTCCGCAAAAATCAAGAGTTAATTTGCCTTTCTCGTTTTTTATCCTCCTTCGAGGAGAAGATATCATGGACGTAAGTCCTGGAGATTCAATTTAAAGAGGTGTACAATGCCCATAGTATTCCAGAGCAATTGGGGCAATTGCGCCTCACTCCCCTCTGGCACACTTTATAGTAGAACGAAGCGCTATCGCAACATCGATTGCAATAGTGGCGTAGTTCTACGCAAAAGTGCAGCGCACTTTTACAACGCAAAAAGGAGAAAACAAAATCCATGTACAAGTGGCTCGCAATCGTAAATGGGTTGATTAATTTCTACGTCATCGGATCACTCGTCAAATGGTTTTTCTATGACATGGAAGATGAACTTGATGATCCATTATCAAGCCACCTTATGAGACATCACGATTGATGTTCTTCCAATGCAAAAAGACCTATTTGAACTCGCCTTGGTTCTATTAGTAGGTTCATTCTGCACAATGGGCTTTGCCGCACTAGCATCACTCAAGTTTCTGGAGGAGTTTATTTGGACGAAGATTGGATAATTTGGGTTGTTTGCATTGGCGGAGTAGGAGGTTTTGGTCTCGCAATAGTAGCCTTTGGATGGAACCTTAAAATGTCCATCCAAAACAAGGTCCGCGAATCAAAAACTAAACAAAGGAGGAAGAAATGGGAGGATTTGCAGTCCCGATCGCAGTCGCAGTAGTTCTGCTACTTGTCGGAGGCAACACATTCATTACCCGCCGATCACCCAACAGGAGAATTCGATGAAAAAAGGCTCCGAGTTCGCTCAGATGCTCATCTGCACCATCATTGTCGGCCTTTTCCGGGTCTTTAGGCTGGCATAGCCAAGGAGATCACTGTGAAGATCTTCCAGTCTCCCAGGCACAGGGTGCTGATCCAAAAGCGGTTAGCCGAGCTTCTTGCTCGACGACAACGAAAGCCACACCTCAAGGAGGTAGCAAATCGTCCGGATCAACCGCCCGTCGAACCATCAGCCGCGGCCGCCCAACTGGACGATGCCGTGCGCTCGATCGGGTCCCTTTAGCGTTTATCTTGCCGGGGTTTTAAGAAAAAATGTGACTTAAGTGTCACACCACATTCTTAATCCCCGGCGCTATTTCTAAAGGACAACTACGTTTTCCTTTAGTGTTTCCTTTCCTTAAGTTGAGAAATTTGTCCCAGCAAAGCCGGATCCAAATATGAGTTGGATAATAGTTGGGTTAATGTGTATGACGCGTTCGGCGCCTCAGATATTTAAGTTCGGCCAATGATTTACGAAGCGCAGCTTCAGCCTTGGCAAATTCTACTCTATCAATATCTTGTTCTTTGAGTTTATCCTCAGCGGCTTTTTTCTGCGCCTGGGCAATTGATTCAGAAATTTTGTCTTTATCCGATGCACTATCGGCCAAAACTACCAAATTATTCTCATACACTTTGGCAAACCCACCGGCGATGACAAATTCGCCTTTGGATCCCAAATCCACTACTCCGTCGTTTAATATTCCCATCCATGGTGCGTGACCTGTTAGTATTGTCACCTCACCGGGCGAAGCTGGAAGTGACGCTTTCTCTACTTCGCCTTCAAAAATTGTCTCTTCGGCAGTCAGCACCGTTACTTTAAGATTTGGCATGACTCTAAGGGACACCTAGGTTCCCCTTAGTATCCCCTTCCTTTATAAGATAAATTTATACAGGCATAGCCTGATCTAAATTTCATTGTAAAATTATTCTTTAGCTCCAACTTCATCGATTGTTCCCTTCATGAAGAAGTCTTGCTCGCCGTATTTATCCATTTCACCTGACAAAATCTTGGCAAATCCGACAACCGTATCGGCAACCGGCACGTATTTACCTTCGGCGCCGGTAAAGGCTGTCGCTACAAACATAGGTTGGGTCAAAAATCTTTGGATTTTGCGAGCTCTAGCCACGATTAGCTTATCCTCATCCGAAAGCTCATCGATACCCAAAATCGCAATAATATCCTGCAAATCTTTATATCGCTGCAACACTTTCTGTACCCCCCGAGCTACATCATAATGATCCTGTCCAACGATTCTTGGATCCAAAATACGTGAGGTCGAAACAAGCGGATCCACCGCCGGATAAAGTCCTTGCTCGGCAATTGAGCGTTCCAGAGAAATGGTTGAATCCAAGTGGGCGAATGTCGCAACAGGAGCCGGGTCAGTGTAGTCATCAGCTGGCACATAAATAGCCTGGACTGAGGTAACTGATCCTTTTTTGGTTGAGGTAATTCGCTCCTGCAAAGTTCCCATTTCCGCAGCGAGTGTGGGTTGGTACCCAACAGCCGAAGGCATTCGGCCCAAAAGCGCAGATACTTCAGACCCGGCTTGGGAGAAACGGAAAATATTATCAATAAAAAGCAGGACGTCTTTGCCTTCTTCGTCGCGGAAATATTCAGCCATTGTAAGCCCCGATAGAGCTACTCGCAAACGTGCACCCGGCGGCTCATTCATTTGCCCAAAAACCATGGCTGTTTTTTCAATAACACCCGACTCTTTCATTTCGGCCAAGAGATCGTTCCCCTCTCTCGTCCTTTCTCCAACACCCGCAAATATTGAGTATCCCCCATGCTCAGTCGCAATATTTCGGATAAGCTCCTGAATAATAACCGTCTTACCGACTCCGGCCCCTCCAAAAATACCAACTTTCCCGCCTTTAAGAATCGGCGCAATCAAATCAATTACTTTGATACCCGTTTCCAAAATTTCGGCTTTGGTTGATTGTTCGGCAAGCTTTGGAGCGCTTCTGTGAATCGGTAGCCTCTTTTTGTACGCCAGTTGTTTGCCTTCATCAATGGGCAAGCCAAGCACATTAAATACCCGGCCCAATACTTCTTTACCCACTGGCACCGAGATTGGACCACCTGTATCAATTACATCCGTCCCGCGCACGAGTCCATCGGTTGAAGACATAGCCACCGTCCGCACCACCCCACCGCCAATGTGCTGCTGCACTTCCAAGGTAATAATCTCGTTATCCTTGGTAATTTCCAAAGCATTGTAGATAGCCGGCATTTTGCTGCCAAAATGCACGTCTACAACCGGGCCGACAATTGACTCTATTTTTCCGATATTCATAACTCCAAAGGGCAACCAAGTTTCCCCTTTGGTATTTCCCTTCCTCCAGTTGATAAATTTGTCCCAGCAAAGCCGGCTCCAAATTTCATTTTTAGTTTTAACTTCTGAATTTTGACCTTTGAATTTATCATATATTTGCTCCTGCTGATATTTCAGCTACTTCGCGGGTTATGGATGCTTGCCTTAGTTGATTATAAGTGAGGGTCAAATTATCCTTAAGCTCGCCTGCATTATCCGAAGCATTTTTCATCGCAATCATTCGAGACGAATGCTCAGAAGCCAGTGCTTCCAAAAGCGATTGGTAAATCTTAGTTTGAACAAATCTTGGCAAAAGTGCGGCCAAAACTGCCTCACTTGAAGGCTCCATTAGATAATCGGCATCCTCCAAAGACAGCTCTTCACCCTCGGTCAGACCATGATCCAAAAGCATAATGTGCTCGGTAATGGGCAAGATTTGCCGGGCCACTGGTTTTTGAACCAAGGTCGAGACAAAGTGTGTGAGCATTACAAATACTTTAGAGTAAGAACGTGAGACAAAGCCGCTAATGGCTATTTCTGAAGCTGGAAGTGCATCAGCCAAAAGTGGTTTTTCCACATTATCAAATTCGGCAACGACATTAAATCCGAGTTTCAGGGCTAAATCTCTGGGCCTGCGGCCAAAGGTAACCATATCGGTCTCACCATGTTTATCAACAAATGCCAAAAGGCGTTTGGAAAGATTGGCAACCAGCGCTCCGGCTAAGCCTTTATCCGGACCAATCAAAATGAGTAGAGTTTTACCTTCTTTGTGGCGTCGAAGGAGAGGGTGCTTTGCTTCTTTGTTTTTGACAGCTAGTGAAGCAATAACGGCATCCATTGTGGCTGAGTAGTGACGAGAACCAAGTGCCGAAGTTTGGGCGCGGCGCATTTTGGAGGCCGAAACCAGCTCCATCGCGTGCGTAATCTGCCCAATATTTTTAACTGTTTTTATTCTGCTTTTGACTTCCTTTAAATTAGCCATTTGAACTCTAAAGGGCACCTAGGTTCCCTTTAGTATTTCCCTCCTCTCAAAGTTAAATTTGCCCCAGCAAAGCCGGATCCAAATTCCATTTTAAAATTAATTTTTATTCTCATTTGTTTCTCCCTTTTCAGTAGTTTTTCTGATTGTGATGCTTTCAATAAACTTTTGAATCTTTTTCTCCAAAGCTTCATTTAAGGCTTTTTCTTTCTCAATTTCTTCAACCAATTTTTTCTCAGTCGTTGTCAATATGGTCACCACTTTTTCCTTCCAAGTATCAATTTGTTCAACCGGCATTCGGTCGAGATATCCATTGACTACTGCGTACAAAACCACAACTTCGGCTCCGACTGGCAAGGGCTGGAATTGAGGCTGTTTTAAGACTTCTGTAATTCTTTTACCTCGCTCAAGGGTCGCTAAAGTTTGGGGATCCAAATCGCTTCCAAATTGGGCAAAAGCCGCCAACTCTCGATATTGGGCCAAGTCGAGTTTTAATTTACCCGCCACTTGTTTGATTGCTTTGGTTTGAGCGGCACTTCCCACACGCGATACCGATAGACCCATATTTACAGCCGGTCTGATACCAGCATTGAAAAGATCGGTCTCCAGATAAATTTGTCCATCGGTAATTGAGATAACGTTGGTGGGAATATAAGCCGAAACATCACCGGATTGCGTCTCAATAATCGGCAAGGCTGTGAGTGACCCCCCGCCCTTTTTCTCATTAATTCGGGCCGCACGCTCCAAAAGCCTGGAGTGAAGATAAAAAACATCTCCAGGATAAGCCTCTCGACCAGGCGGACGTCTTAATATGAGCGACATCTGCCGATACGCCCAGGCGTGCTTGGTCAGGTCATCATAAACAACGAGCGCATCTTTACCAAGACCCATAAAATATTCCCCGATTGCAGCACCGGCATAAGGGGCTAAAAATTGCATTGAAACCGGATCGGCTGCTGATGCCGAGACAATAATTGTGTTTGATAGAGCGTCATTTTCTTCGAGTGTGGCCACAATTTGGGCAATTTTGGAAGATTTTTGGCCGATGGCTACATAGATAGAGACAACGTCGCTCTTCCTTTGGTTGATAATCGTATCAAGCGCGATGGCTGTTTTACCGGTATTACGGTCTCCAATAATAAGCTCTCTTTGTCCTCGTCCAATCGGGATTGCGCCATCAATTGCCAAGACCCCAGTTTGGAGAGGCACCGATATTGACTGGCGGGCAATCACACCGGGCGCCATTTTTTCAAGCGACATGAGCTTGCCTTTACCGATTTTGCCTTTGCCATCGGCAGCCTGTCCTAGCCCATCAACCACTCGTCCCAAGAATGCTTCGCTTACCTCCATGGCCAGTGCCTGGCCCGTGGCTTTGACTTCGTCGCCTTCTTTTACTCTTTCAAAGTCGCCCAAAACAACAATTCCGACACTGTCTTCTTCGAGGTTAAGCGCGAGGCCCACAACTTTATCTGCTCCAATTTCCACGAGCTCTCCCGATCCGACTTTTGAAAGACCCGATGCTTTTACAACGCCGTCTCCAACTTCAGAAACCTTGCCAACGACACTTTTTAAAGCGCCGACTTTGGCCCCTTGGATATCTTTTTCGATTTCTTCAATTATGTTTGCCATTTTTATAAAATTCTTATTTACTATTTTTTTCTTTTTTAAAAACCCGCTTTTTTTATTTTTTTTAAAAATCACTTCGTTCAATTATCTGTCCAATCTGTCTAAGTCTACTATCAAGACTATCGTCCCAAACTTCATCACCAAATCGTACTCGTAGCCCTCCCAAAATCGAATCAGTTACGCGCGCCACTGCCACGATTTTACGATCCAACTTACGCTCAAAAATCTTTTTGATTGACTCAATATCGCGCCCCGACAACTCAACTGCGCTGTCTATAAAAAGAGTCTGACTATCGATCTTTGTTTTGACTTTACCAAACCAAGCACTAATCACCCTGTTGCGACTAGGCATTTCTGATTTTTGAAGTATTGTGTACACCTCTTTTACTTTTTTGGTATCTACTTCGCCACTCTCATCAGTCACAGCATGAACCAAAAATGACACCAGAGCCCTTTCTTTCCGTGTTTGTTTCATAACGCCGCAATCTCCTTTTCCGCGTCTTTGACAAGTTCCCTTTTGTCTTTTTCAGTCAAGGACTTTGGTAAGACTTTTGAAGCGATATCGATAGCAAGCCGCGCGGCTTCTGAGCGGATCACTCGAAGGCTGGCTTCTTTTTGGGCTTCAATTTCCGAAACTGCTTCGGTAACGGCGCGCTTGGCATCAGATTCAGCTTTGAGTCTAGCTTCGGAAACAATCTCTTGGGCGCTGTTTTTAGATTCTTTAATAATTTCTTGCGACTTGGCCTGAGCCTTTTCCAAAAGCTGGGCTACTTTTTCTTCAGTTGCTGCTAGCTCTTGCGCAGCTTTTTCGGCATCACTTAATCCTTTGGCAATCCGAGACTTTCTTTCATCGAGCATCCGCTTCATTGGCTTGTAGAGGATGCGATTTAAAAGAAAGACCAAAATGGCAAAGTTGATGACTTGGGCCAAAAGAAGTACCGGCTGTACTCCAAAATCTCCAAAAAGTTTGATAAATGGTTGCATAATTATTATTTTGTAAAATCTGACGATTCCTGAATCTATCTCTTTAAGCAACTGCGCCTTAGATCTCGTTAGAGATCACAAGCGTGAGGCTTCCTTTGAGCTTATCTTCCTCGCCTCGCTTACTTTATAAAGGCAATAACCAAAGCGTAAATTGCGATTGCTTCAGCAAAAGCCATGCCTAAAAGCATGGGGGTAAAAATTTTCCCAGTTGCTTCAGGGTTGCGACCAATCGCTTCCATTGCTTTGGCGCCAATTAGCCCAATTGCAATAGCTGGTCCCACTCCGCCTACCGCAATTGCTAATGATGGTGAACTAAAAATTACGTCCATTCTGATCCTCCTTTCCTCACTCTAAAGGGCACCAAGGTTCCCTTTAGTATTTCCCTCCTTAAAGAGGACAAATTTGAACTGGCAGAGCCGGTTCCAAATTTCATTTGTAATTTATAATTCATAATTTGTAATTTCTAATGTTCTTCGGCTGTATGACTTGTTGACAAAAGTTGCATAAAGGCAAGCGTTAATATGGCAAAAACCAAAGCTTGGACAAACCCAACAACCAGCTCCAAGCCCAAAAATGGGACCGGAGCAACAAAGGCAAAAAGCCCACCAATTGTTGTTAAAACTGTCTCGCCGGCAAAAATGTTGCCAAAAAGCCTAAAGGAGAGTGAAAAAAGTTTGGTAAACTCGGATACAAGCTCCAAAAGTCCCACAAATAGAAAGATTGGGCTAAAGCTAAAAAACCTACCCAAATACTGCCTAATACCTAGATTTTTAATCGCAAGATAATGAGTTAGAACGAGTGATGTAACCGCAAGGGCAAAAGTGGTATTAAAGTCAGAGTTGGCACTGCGCAGTAAAGGCACAAATTCATCGTGATTTTGAAAACCAATCGTCCCCACGCCTGGTAAAAGGCCTAGATAGTTGGAAGTCAGGATCAGGAAAAAGAAAGTCGCCACAACTGCAAAAAACTGCGAAGCTTTTTTAGCATCCCCAACAGTAGAATCAACCAGATCGGCAAAGAATTCAAAAATGGTTTCGACAATATTTTGAAAACCCCCGGGAACCAAAGTCATTTTGTGAGTCGCAATGTAAGACACAGCTATTAGTACGCTCATCGTAATCCAACTCATCAAAAGCGTATTGGTGATTGGTAATGGACCAATCTGGCCAATTTTTTCAGCCGCAATAGCAATGTGAGCTTCAGCAGCCATTATTATTCTTCTCCTACTTCCACAATTCTTTTCACTTTTTCAGTTATATCCACTATTTCAAAGTCCATTTTCTGTGTTTTTGGGTTCAATCTTGTTTCATTATATCTGTAAACTTTGGGTGTATATCCTTTGTCGGCAATAAATCGATAGGCTTCGCTCGTTACCTTGTCGAAAACTTCTTCCTGTTTTTTCTTTCCATCTTCCGTTGAAGGATCAAAACCATAAACGCCTTTTAATTTTCCACAATCCTCATGAACAGTTAAAACCCACTCTTCAGGTTCGTGCAATCCGTCATATGTAGACTGATCGTTAAAATAAACTTCTTTCGCTTCTTTTGGAGCATCATTAGAAAAAACCCACGCTCCGCCTGGAGGGGTTGCTCCTAAGTCATATTCGGCCATACCAGCTTCTTCCTGCATGAATTTAAAAGTCGCCTCATTGATCCGTCCATCTCCACACCTGGTCAATATAGCTTGAACTTTGTGTCGTGGCTCCATTTCTATTATTCCTTTATCTAAAGTTTCCTCTATTTGGTCCATAAAATCTATTCGGGCCTCCCCCGCATTGTTCTCCGTCATATTCCAATAAATTTAGAGCACTAATCGTGCCCCTTCCTTTCCTTTCATAAAAATAATAAAGGTTTTTTGTGCCACGTGAGTAAGACAGAAGCACAGATGGTTAATTTTATGAGAACTGTCAAACCTGTGTCAACTACCCAAGGGCCTTGTATCTTGGGCCAGTTCTGGTAAAATACGCCCTTTTGTCAACACCCTTATAGAGACTTTACACAACTTAACTTCTGGTGCTAAAATTCTTACCATGGTTTTGAAGCTGATTTCTTGACAGTTCAGGTCCAACCAAATTCAAAGCTGGTTGCTGCCTAAGTTTTCAAGAGATTTGCCCTTTACCAGAAAGCAAAAATTGAGGCACATTTAGAAGAGTGGAGTGCTACTGCAACAGCGATTGCAGTAGTAATGAAGTTCTTCGCAAAGTGCAAAGTACTTTAACAAGGAGGAAATAACATCCGAATAAGCAATCCAGACTCCCATCGTGGGAATTAGTTGCATGGAGGCAGTCGTGGTTCAGTTCCAGTATAAAAAAGGCGATCGTGTTATGGCTCCGATTTATGACCATCGCGAACGCCAGGATGTAGAGCAGGAGTGTGAAGTCATTGAGGCCAACGTCCCGAAGGAACGTTTGGTTCTCAAGGATCAGAATCCCGCTTGTGATTACCTGCGGGTCAGGTTTACAGGGGATACCTGCCGCACACTTTTAGCAAGCTCTGTAGCCCCTGCCGCGCCGCCCATTCCGGTCATCAAGTCCATGTCTGCAAAAAAGCTTCCGGCTCCGGCTAAACAAGGCCAGCGGAATCTCACATCGGGCCTCATCGCCGGTAAGACTCCGCGTCCCACTGATCCACGACTCGAAGGACTTGAAGAAGTCGTTGGAGAGCTGGATCAATACGTCAGTCGCGATATCATGCTTCCCAGCGATCTACTTCTTGAACAAACCGAAAGGCACGCGCTCTGCGGAACGAATTCTGACGACACCAGCTGGAACAAAGGCCTCAACGCCTAAACCTGCCAGGTGGCATTAGCGTAAAGGAAGGAATTGTCTATGTCCCACGATCCACACTCTTTGCAGGACGAAGCCAGAAATGCTGCACGGAAAGCCGGTCGCAATACCTACGATGATCACCTTTTCCGACGACTGGTCAAAAAACGCGTGGATGTTCTTGCCAGAAGGCGTGACCTCAATGTGGCCGCTAACCGCTGGGGAGTCCAGATCCACGGAAAAAGCTTCGGCAAAGTGAAGGAGCTGCTCATTAACACTCTTCTTCACGCCGTTCAAAGCTTGATCCGATTCGCCCATCACATGCAGATTGCACCGCGGAGAGGACTACTCTTACTTCCAGTGTGAAGGAGGTGGTGTGTATATCACATCATGACCGGTAAGCTCGGTAGCTTCAGTCCATCCTAGACTAGGAAAAGTGTGTGTCTTACGCACGAGGACCGCCTCATGGCAACCCTTCTCTTTCACTTGCCCAAACACACAACGAAGGAGACTACATGGTTGACCAGATTGTCGAGAAAGTGCGAGCAGCGCACAAAGGTAAACCCTGCCCCCGACGGACATGTCCCCACATTCGCCAGGAGATCTCGCAGGCCAGCTCACAAGAGCAACTTCCCCACCTAGCAATGGAGCTTGGAGTTCCAACCAACGGTGGAGCGGTGAGAACTTCGATCTGTATCATCTCAGCAATTGGCACACTCGCCGGCTGCTGAAGGACCCACTCGAGTGACAGCTTCCCTCAAGGAGGGAGAAATGGCCACAGTCGATGATGAGGTAGCGGTAGTACAAGTTAACCAGCAATACGGCGACATGACCGGAAACCGGTGTCACTTTGACTCCCTACGCCCTTACCTTTCGCATGAAGCTTACGATGCACTCGTTGCACACCGCTTTGACGAAAGGCAGCTCGCGTCTATTCTCGACCCACAAGTCGAGCAAGAAATGGCGAGCCTTCTGGGTCCTGCGATCTGCTCTGAGATAAGGAGTCAAGCTGACAAACAGCTTTTCGGATATCCATCCTCCCTAGGTTGAAAAACCTGCTTTCTGCCAACGAAACCATTCCCCGGCCAGGGAAAATGACATGCATAACCTGCATGAACTTTTTCCCTGGCCTTCTCTTTGGTCAAAATTTGATCAAACTTGTATAAATTGGGTAAGATTAATATGAAGTGAAATTTATATCAGGCTTTGCCTGTTTAAATTTATCCCCTAAAGGAGGGAAATACTAAAGGGAACCATCGGGGTCCCCGCGAAGCAGGGGTGGCTCGGTGCCCTTTAGAGTAAAAAATGGCAAAGAAACCAGAAAAATCACGCAGCCTCAGGCTCGAGTTTGTTACCCAAATGCTCGCTTTAGCGACTGGCGCTTTTGGACTCGTAGCGGCTCTTGCCTGGAATAGCGCCATTCAGGATTTTGTGGATAAATTTTTGTCTGACAAGTTTGGCCAAGGCACTTGGTCTAAATTCATTTATGCTGTTGTCGTAACTGTTTTGGCGGTGTTTATCACCTATCAACTTACAGTCCTACACAACCGCTTCAAAAAAGACTAAAGTCTATCAGCACGGATTATCTTAACTTTCTTTAAAGCCTCGGCAGGAATCGAACCAATATCAGTCGTTGTCAAAATAGTTTGCTGCAAACCAATGACACCCAAAACATGCTGGCGATGGGCGTCATCAAGTTCAGAAAAAATATCATCGAGAATAAGTACCGGCCGCTCGCCTTTGCGATCAGCCAAAAACTCCAACTCCCCTAACTTAAGCGCCAAAACAGCAATTCGCTGCTCACCACGGGATCCAAAAAGCGATAAATCTCTTCCGTCCCACAAAAAAATAAAATCATCCCGCTGGGGACCTGAAAGTGTTAAGCCCGCATCGATATCACGCTGTCTCATTTTTTCGAGCTTTTCCGAACCGATTATGCTTGGCCGGTAAGTCCAAGAGATCGGGCCCAAATTTTTATCCAAACCATTAAGATACAAAAAAAGAATTTCGCGGTTGTGCGTAATATAGCCTCCCAAATCCACCAATTTGTTATCCCAAAAATCAAGCTCCCCTTCCCGCGCTGTTCCTTCACGGATGCGATCGAGTATCCGATTGCGCGCGGTCAAAACTTTGCCGTATTCCAAAAGAGTCCGCCTGTAACTCCGATCAATAAGCGACAAAGCTTGATCCATAAACCTTCGCCTTAAGGAGGGTGAATCAATTACAAGCTCCAAATCAGCCGGCCAAAAAACAACCACCTGTAAGTTGCCTGCAAAATCGATAAGACGCTTACCAATATTCTCAAGGGCCAATCGCTTCATTCCGCGGTCCAAAAGTGTCACCCGCAGATCGATTTTCTTGCCCTCGGTCTCAACTACTCCTTCGACCGAAACGTGATGAGTATTAAATGCAATAATTTCCTGATCCCGCTCGGCTCTAAACGCCTGGCCGGTAGCAAGCATTGCAACAGCCTCAGCAATATTGGTCTTGCCCGAAGCGTTCGGTCCCGCAATGACGGTCAGGCCCGGATCAAACTCCAGTTTTAGCCTTCTCCAGGAACGAAAATTGGTAAGTTTGAGTGAATCAATCTGCATATTTAAGCAATAAGTTGGAAAACTTCATTTAATATTTAATCTCTTCTTGCTTATCTCTTGTCACTTATTTCTCTGCCTTCTGGCAGGCGGGGCAGAAATGCGCGGTACGCGAGCCAACTTTGAGCCTAACAATGGGAGTTCTGCATCTTTTACAAGGCAAACCGGTGTGGTGATAAGCATTGGCATATGTGAGAAACGTACCCTTTTCTCCACCTAAATTTACAAACGATGAAGACGAAGCGCCTTTGTGCTTGATGCCGATCAGTAGGGATTCTTTAATCGCATGATAAAGCTTTTCAACTTCCGAATTAGTCAATGAGCCAGCAGCTCTTTTGGGGTGAATTTTGGCCAGCCAGAGCGCTTCGTCACTATAAATATTGCCAACCCCAGCCAAAAACTTTTGGTCCATCAAAAGCGTTTTGATAACCGCGCCTCTTCGGCGGCCAAGCCGTATTTTAAACTCATCAAGCGTCCATTTTTTATCAAAGGGATCAGGGCCCACTTCCCCGACCGAAGTAAGCTCGTTTATTTTATCCGTCGGGACAAACTTAACCCAGCCAAACTTTCTTAGATCATTAAAATAAAGATGGCCAATTTGGCCTTTTGCATCCTTGAGTGTAAATATTATGTGCGTTGTTTTATTAGGAACTGGTAGGTTAAGTGGTGGCAAGGGATGCCCGCCCGCGATCCGGGTATCGGCATCCAGGTAGATAAGCTGGCCGGTCAGCTTGAGATGAAAAACCAGTGAAGTATCCGATGACAGATTCATCACAATCATCTTGGCAACCCTTTTAACATCCATGATTTTGGCGCCTTTGAGGTTGGATTCTTTTAAAGAATTCCAAACAAACATTTTGGGAACAACTACCTCGATCTTGGTAATTGTCTGGCCCACTACCTCACGATCAAGGCCGCGGGTAATTGTTTCTATTTCGGGAAGCTCCGGCATACGGAGACTTTAGCAGATTTGTATTATTCAGTCCAAGCGGGGATCTCTAACCTTGCTTCTGTTTCAGGATCAGGTAAGCGCGGGCGTCGCTTTTTTTCTTCACCAATGGCGAATCCATTACTCTCATCGCCAATCCATCCACGGAGCCTTGATTGATCTTCGAAAACTTCCGGTCTCTCTACTTCTAAACTTACGGCCATACTTCCAGTCTAGAATACAGTTTTGGAAAAAACTACCCCTTAAAAAACTTACTTCTTATCGCCTTTTGCTTTTATCTGTCCCAATAAGCTCTTCATTGTCTTTAGATATTCTTTTTCTAAATTCACATCTAACTCATCGGCAATAATAAGTATTGACCAAAGACAATCAGAAAGTTCATGAGCAAGTTTTTCGTCAACATTTTCTCCTATTCTGAAACCTTCCTTTACCATTATCAATTTGGACAAGTCTCCAATATCACCCACAAACCCTTGGGCATACTGAGCAACTCCCCACTCTTTCTTGCCAGTCTTTTTGTTTAGCTTGGAATAAGCAGATTTTACTTTTTTGGCTTCTTTAAGAAGTTCTTTTAAGTCCATCTTTTGATTTACTTTCAACAAATTTTTTAAACTCTTTTTGGAAATTTTCTTTAGAAAATTTGCGCGCTTGGGTTTGGCAATCCTCTGTTTTGTACTTGCCTTCTTTAAAGTTTTTGAGAACGTTAACTAGAGAATCGACCGAAGGCTTGTCAAAAAACTCTCCTGTTTTTCCTTCCACCACTGACTCCATGACACCGCCTTCGCGTAATGCTATTACTGGTTTGCCAGCCGCCATTGCCTCAAGCGGCACGATTCCAAAATCTTCATGCCGGGCAGTAAATATCAGAGCTTTGGCCTGAGAATAAGCTTTCCATTTCTCCTCGTCTGATGCCTCGCCCACAAACTCGACTGTTTTGCCCACAATTGATTTTAAATATTCTTCTTGTTTACCTTGTCCAATGATTTTTAAAGGCAGCTTGAGTCTGTTACAGGCTTCAATCGCCAGATCAATTCGCTTGGCAAGATCAAGTCTGGAGACCACCAAAAAATACTCCCCTTTTTGAGGCTCTACGGCACCATCCACATCAACCGGCGGATAAATGACCGTGGAATCTTTGCGATAAAATTTTTGAATTCTCCTCTGAGTTTCTTTGGAATTGGCGACAAAGTAATCAACTTTTTGGGCAGTATCAAAATCCATCATTCTTAGGAAAAAATTAGCTGTTTCTCCGGCTACTCTGCCCCACCAATATTTTTTCCAATCTGTTGCGGTTGGGTATCCATAGAGATATCTAGGTGGAGTGTGACAATATGAGATTAAAACTTGGCCCTTTTTTGTCTTTATAGTATTGGCAAAATAGGTACTCGTGGAGGAGATGATAACGTCATATTTAGCAAGGTCAAAACCGCCAAACATCCACGGCGCCAAGATGCGATAAGGCGACATGAGTCTTTTCCAAAATGGTAAAAACTTTCCTCTGGAGGTATGAATTTCCCAATTTTTAAATCGCTCTTTGTGTGGGCCAAGTCCAGCTGGATTATAAAAAGCCGTGTACAAAGGCGCCTCCGGATAAATCTCATGAATTGCCTCAACGACTCTCTCAGCACCACCGTATGTTGTTAAAAAATCAGCAACCAGCGCTATTTTCATTGGTCACCTTGTAATTCCTGGAACTCTTTTATTGTCACTTCATATTTGTGCAATTTTGGATTAACAAAGTCCCTCATTGATAAATCACTTCTTATCCAATTTATAAATTTTTCTTTGGCTTCTTGAGGGTCATCAGTAGCAAGCTGAAAACTTAAAAATTTGCCCATTCTAACATCAGTTCTCGGGTCTTCAACTTCTGGAAAACCTATTCTACCAAGTACGTTGGCAACAGCTTCTCCAGCAGGATCAGTTATTCCGTCTTTTGGCAGAACACGAATCATTATTTCATATCTCATTGCTATAAAAGTGTCTTTTGCTGATTAGGCAAATCAGGCTCCTTGTGAGGTGGTAGTTTGGCAATAATACTGCGAAATCCAAACTCAGATAGTTTAAGGTGAATTGCCGTCCAGTCAAATTTATTTTCGGTCTTACCAAGTGCAAGTTCAATAGGCGACTCGGTGTCGAGTGTCACTAACTTTTTAGCGGCAACCGCTTTGACCTCATCCGCCTTTAACTTATCGGCAACATTAGGATTAATTTCATCTAAATTTTTATAAATTTCTTCCAAGTTTCCATAAGTTGAAACAAGTTGCGCCGCCCCTTTAGGGCCAATTCCCGAAACGCCTGGCACATTATCTGACGCATCACCAACAAGTGCTTTGTAATCAATCATTTGTGCAGGTGTCACGCCAAATTTTTCTAAAACTGCTTTAGGATCAAACATGATTCCTTCTCCTCGAGGTCCCGGCATCCAGACAGAAATAAAATCATTGACCATTTGAAGAGTATCTCTATCTCCTGTAGCAATCACTACATTTATTTTCTTCTGAGCGCCTTGATAGGCTAAAGTTGCAATCAAATCATCGGCCTCATAACCCGGCTCTTCGTAATACGGAATATCAAAAACATCCAAAATTTCTTTGACCCTGGGCATTTGAGGATAGAGATCCGGCGGAGCAGCTCCCCTTTGGGCTTTGTAGGCTTCAAATTCAATGTGACGAAAAGTGGGAGCCGCACTGTCAAAACAAACGGCAATATGATCGGGTTTTAAGTCAGAAATTACTTTTAAAAGAATACTGGTAAAACCAAAAACAGCATTTACAATCTCACCATTTTGAGTAGTAAGCATTGGAATAGCATGGTAAGCGCGGTGGAAAACAGAGTTGCCGTCAATCAAGATCAGTCTCATTGATGATGATTTTAACAAGTAAAAAAGGAAATATCAGCTATCTGACTTTCCAGAAGTGATAAATGCATCAATATCTTCTCTGAACAACCTTAATCTTCTTGTCCCTTCGTGGCGAAAGGCAGGAATCATTCCCTTCTTAACATATCTTGCCAGTGTATTTCGGTGGACTTGTAAATATTCTACTGCCTTTGAAATCGTCATAGGAGTTTTCTCAGTTTGAGTAGAATCTATTATTCGATTGTTCGATAAAGCCATTAAATCTACGAAGGCTTTTATCTCTTCTCTTTCTTCAACTGGCAACTCCGGTCGGTTCAGTAAATCTCGACCATATTTTTCGAATTCCATCATACGCGTTCGGAATGATAACCAACTCAATTATAGTTGTCAAAGATATCTAGATGTTTATAAAGATCTTGGTTTGGGTTTAGGGGCGCCGACTAATTTTTCAAATTCATCAGACTCCATAGTCTCTACTTTAACAAGCGCCAGAGTTACTTTTTCAAGCTGTTTGCGGTGATCATGAATTGTTTTTAGAGCTTGTTTGTAAGCTGCATCAATAATTCTTTTGATTTCTGAATCAATCTTGGAGGCTAATTGTTCGGAGACTTGTTTGCCGTCCCCCTCTGCTGACCAAGTTCCGAAAGATGTCCTTTGCCCAAGACTGATTGGTCCCAACTCGCTCATGCCAAAATCAACCACCATTTGCCTGGCAATATTGGTAGCGGTTTCTAAATCACTTGAAGCACCAGTTGAAACATCACCATAAACAATCTCTTCAGCTCCCCGTCCACCAAGAGCTGTGGCAATCATTTCTAAAAGGTGTGATTTGTGTTCATTTTGCCTGTCAAGCATGGGCGGAATAAGCGTATGTCCACCAGTCATCCCCCGAGAAACAATTGAGATACGATGTACCGGATCCATGTGCGGCGAAAAGTGCGCCACAATTGCGTGCCCACCTTCATGATATGCCGTCATTGTCTTTTCTTCATCGGTTTGTAAACGCTTTCGTTGGGGTCCCATTTTGACCTTGGTTGCCGCTTCTTCGAGATCTTTGTTATCAATGGCTTTTTTACCTTCACGGGCGGCCAGAATTGCTGCCTCATTAAGCATATTGGATAGATCGGCTCCCGAGAAACCAACCGTTCGCCTGGCAAGTTTGTCAAAGTCGGCATCTTTTTCAAATGGCTTGCCTTTCATATGAATATCGATAATAGCTTTGCGGCCTTCAATGTCCGGCAAATCCAAAATTACGCGTCTGTCAAAACGGCCCGGCCGCACTAGGGCTGGGTCTAATAAATCTGGTCTATTGGTAGCAGCGACAACAATGACATTGTCATTGGGTGTAAATCCATCCATCTCAACAAGGATTTGGTTGAGCGTCTGTTCCCTCTCATCGTGCCCGCCAGAAAAACCCATTCCGCGCATTCGGCCGATCGATTCAATTTCATCAATAAATATAATGCTTGAGCCACTCTTTTTAGCTTGATCAAATAGGTCCCTGACCCGAGCGGCCCCGACCCCGACCAACATTTCCATAAATTCACTTCCGGCAACTGAGAAAAACGGGACTCCGGCTTCACCGGCTACCGCTCTGGCTAAAAGAGTTTTTCCTGTTCCCGCAGGACCGACAAGTAATGCTCCTTTTGGTGTCCTGGCACCCAAGGCTTTAAATTTCTCGGGATGGCGCAAGAAATCAACTACCTCGGTCAGCTCTTGTTTGGCTTCATCAACGCCGGCAACATCAGAGAATGTTACCTGAGGACTTTCCCTAGAGAAAAGTTTGGCCCGTGATTGACCAAAGGAAAATACGGATGATGCGCCTTCTCTGGCCTGTCTAAAAATAAAGAAGAAGAAAACAACCATCAGAAGAAGGGGTAAAAACGCGCCCAAAAGACCGGTTACTGCTTGGCTTACGGATCGGTCTTTGATCTCAATTGAGACCGTTGTGGGGTCGACTTTGGCAGCATCCAGCGCCTGAAGAAAACCTTGGCCATCTTCTTTGCGTGTGGACTTTACCGATGTATCTTTGTAGGTCAGAGTCGCTTTATTGCCATCGACTTCAACGTTGGCAACTTTGCCATCCCTAATGTCTTTAATCGCGTCAGATAGTCCAATATTGGAAACGGCACTCGTTCCTGGTGCTTGGGGAGCACTAAAAATGTAAAAAATTGCAAAAACAGCAATCGTCAAAAGCCCATAAATCAAAAACCCACGCCACGGGCTATTGGATTTGGATACCTTCTTAATATTATTAGAAATTTTTGGTTTACCTGGTTTTTTTATTTTCATCTGACAATTGTTCCAATACCTACCTTCTCTTCTGGCGTAATTAGAATCGGTTTGTCCGGATCATCGGCCATCAAAATCATTCCCTGGCTTGTCAGCCCCGCCATCTTTTTAGGTTCTAGATTGGCCACAATTACAACTGTTTTGCCAACCATTTCTGACACCTCATACCACTCTTGAACGCCTGCTAAAATCTGCCTTTGAGAAGAGCCAATATCGATTGTGCACTTGAGTAGCTTGTCGCTATCCTCAACAGCCTCACATTCCAGTATTTTACCGACCCTCAGGTCAAGCTTGGCAAACTCATCATAAGCAACAAGTGGTTTAATCGGCATAACAAAGAGCTAATTATATCTCAGCAAAAACGCTTTCTCCATAAGAAACAATATCGGATAAGTCATCTCTATACTCTTCTTTTAATACTCTCTTTGGAACTGAATCTTTGTATTCCAAACTATTAGTATAATGCTGGGCTTGTCCTTCTTTGTTGGGAAACAGTCTATTAAAACGTAGCGCCTTTAGAAATTGTCTTCCCAAACCATCCTGAAAAAACGGGTCCAGGTCAGCAATTTTAATCAGCCGGCCTTCTTCTTCAAGCACCTCAGTATCCAGTGAGTAGTGCCTAGCCGCATCCTGTCTAATCAGGGTAATATGTTCTGGCAAAATTGCCTCTGTCTGAGAAATCCAAAATTTAAACCGTTGCCCATCCCCAAAATTTCTACTCAAACGAAATTGCTTGTCAAAATAATCTAGAGAAGTATACCCAAATCTGTCCGCAACCTGAGCCAAAAAATATCCAAAATTTATTAACTTAGCTATCGCCTCACTTGCCTCTCCCGATTGAAAGACCGCATCTTCTTCTACTCCTGAGGCTATTCTTTCCCACTCCTCAACTGACACATCGTCGCCTGTTGTATGTTGCCTAACATCAGAATGGAGTGACATGCTTCTTAAACCCTGTTCATTAATTTCGAGTTTAATATGGTACCTTGGATAATTATCTTTTTGAAATGGATTGACTCCACGCGCAAAATGCGCATACCCATCTTCCGAGTCAGGATAAATCATCCTATAACCCAACCCAACCTTAAGTAATCTTTCGAATTGGCTTGTGAGATCGGTTTGTTTAGGTAAATTTAAATCGAGCTCTTCTACCTCAATTCTTGTAGCCAGTGTCTCTAAGTCTGATTTAATTTCAGTTTCAAGCATTTGCTTGGGGATTATAATCGTTTTGCAAGTTCGCTTGCAAACTCATTAAATTCGATTAAAACGAGTGTAACGAATTTATAATCGTTTTGCGATTAAAGTCGCAAGCTCATTAGAGGAACCAAAACTCATTAATTCTTGCGAATTATATAATTTTCGGGTTATTTACACAATTTTGGCCGCCCTTAAGGCTAAATCGAGGGTCTGTTGGGCTTCGGCTCGGGCTTTTTTGGTACCCTCTTCGATAATTTTTTCAACCAAATCTGGTTGAGATTCAAACTCCGCTCGCTTTGCTCTAATTGGGTCCAAAAATTGATTCAAAACTTGGGCCAAATACTTTTTGACTTCAACGTCGCCTACTTTGCCCGCCTCGTAGGATTGTTTGTATTCTTGGATCTTGGATTTATCGGACCCAAAAGCATCGAGATAAATAAAGACCGGATTGCCTTCAACTTTGCCCGGGTCAGTGGCATGCACTCGGGATGGATCGGTATACATACTCATGACTTTAGACTCGACTTCTTGCTCAGAGTCACTCAAATTAATAACATTGCCAACTGATTTGGACATTTTAGTTTGTCCATCGGTCCCAGGAAGAGTCGGCACTTCACCAATAAGCGTATCCGGCTCAGGAAATGTCTGGCCATAAAGATCATTAAATCTCCTGGCAATCTCGCGTGTGACTTCTAGGTGTGACTCTTGATCTTTGCCAACCGGCACCAAGTCAGCCCGCACCATCATGATATCGGCCGCCTGCAAAACAGGATACCCCAAGAGTCCATACGAAGCTGTTTCGATACTTAAGTCTTTCATCACGTCTTTTAAAGTTGGCACCCTTTGAAGTCTCGGGACAGTCATGAGATTACCAAAAATTAAGGCTAGTTCAGCTACTTCTGGAATACGCGACTGAAGATAAATTGTCGCTTTTTCGGGGTCGATTCCCACTGAAAGATAATCGAGTACTAATTGCCTGACATTTTCTTTGAGCTCACCCGTCCGCTCTGGCCGAGTGGTTAATGTATGCAAGTCAGCAATAATAATAAATGTTTCATATTCATCCTGGAGTTTGACACGGTTGGCCAAGGACCCTACATAGTGGCCCAAATGCAACCGGCCTGTTGGTCGATCCCCAGTTAAAATTCTCTTTTTCATAGTGCAATGATAACAGTTTAAATATCTTACCTCAATTCAATACCACCCTCCACTGTCCGCCTTTCTGAGGCGTCAATTACCTCCGCTATTTCTCGAAGCACATCTGGGTTGATAATCCCCGATTCTTTATCTATAACCACTTCTCTCAAATCTTTTGCATGAGCCATTCGTTCAACTAACGCTCTTAATTTTTCTTCTGATTCCATTTTTTATCACCTCCTTTTGCCCACAAAAAAACTAGCCCTTGGGACTCAACCTTCTGGCTAGTTGGTGTAAAGTGGACTTAAATTTTAAACGCGTCTCACTCTACCCTTACGGCCAAAAGGCCTGAGGTAAAGTAAAACCAAAAATATACAACTGAAGCGGCAATAAGCGGTAAAAGTATCATTAGAGGTATTTAAAATCAAAAGGAGTAAAAAATCAAGTTATGGGCTAACTGCGTCCACTGCATCGACAGTTTGTCTATCCCCCAAGACCGTGCCTGTTGAGATATAGCGCCAGCCTAAAAAGAGAGCGCCTAAGAGAAATAGAAGTGGGATTAGTAGGGCAATCACCCGGTGCATAATTTAAGTAACTCATGCGTGAAACGTGACTGTCAAGAGGGTAAGTGAAAATTTGTGTTGCGGGGGCGGGAGTCGAACCCGCTTCCTCAGATTATGAGCCTGATGAGATCCCGTTTCTCCACCCCGCGTCGGCAGCGAAACAGATCTTTAAATCAAAAGTAAGAAGCTATAGCTTCAGTCATAATATGTTTCGCCTTGTTTGAAATGTACGCATTTCAAGATGGGGCGATTGTATCAGAAAATGAGTTTAAATTCAAGATCAAACGTGATAAAATTACGCTCGCGGCAGGGTAGCTCAGTTGGTTAGAGCGCGGCACTCATAACAGCTAGCTTTTCGCTATCTGATGTAATTTCGGCTGCTTAGCTCAGTGGTTAGAGCGTGGCACTCATAACGCCAAGGTCGCTGGTTCGATCCCAGCAGCAGCCACAGCTGATAAAAGGCTGGCGCAGCCAGAATTATCAGCAAGCTGTAAGCGACGCTGAAAAGCTTTGCTTATAACGCCGAGGTCCTGGGTTCGATCCCCAGCCCTGCCACATCAACCTTCACGAAATAAACTTACCCATTTTTGCCAGTTGGGAACCGGTTTTTCCTTTTTCAGATTTGATTCGTCCACTTTTTTCTCACCGGGAAGTACTACCACAGACTCACCTGGCCTGGCTTTATTAAGCTTACTTCTGGCTTCTTCTTCGATAAATACTTCTGTTTGTCTTTTTTCTTTTTCGGACTTGAGATCAGCTTCTTGTTTTTGAAGTTGGGCAAGTTTCTCTTTGTCAGCCTCAATCCTATCCTGAACTCCGACAAGCTGAGAGGCCTGCCTGGCAACAGATAAACCAAGCCAAATAACTATTAAAACAAGGGCAATTAAAATATATCTGCGCATAGATAATTTACGTCTCTTTATTTTACAATACTATCCTTAGAAGCATGTCCTTACGATCGCAGGATATCCTTAGAATAGTGAAGCGCTATTGCAGCAACGATTGCAATAGAGGCGAAGCTATTCGCAGGACTAAATCTTTGATTTAGTCCTATAAGATTATTGACAGGGCTGATACTAGGCATGTATAATACTTACTAACTATGGCATATTTGCACGACGCTCACAAGCAATTTATCGACCATTTAAGAAGTAGAAAGAGAGCTTCGGCGACTGTTTTGGCGTATGGAAAAGACATTGAACAGTTGATCGAATTTCTTTCAGATCTCAAAAAGGCTAATGTTGAAGAGGTTTCATCCTCTGACATTCAGGCCTTTTTGGCCAAGCTCAAAGAAAAGGGTTATACCGACAAATCTCTCTCTCGCAAGCTCAATTCCACTAAAACTTTTTTTAGGTTTCTAAAAATCACCGAATTTATTACCGATGATCCAGCCACCATTGTCGCCCACCCTAAATTTGAAACCAAACCACCCAGGATCCTGACTCCGACTGAATATCGCGCTTTGCGTGATGCAAGCAGAGCTGATGCTAGGATTGCCGCTGTGATCGAAGTGCTTTTGCAAACTGGTATTCGTATCGGCGAGCTTGCCGCCCTTAGAGTCGAAGACGTTTACTTTTCAGAAGGCAAAAAAGAAGGCCATCTTTTTATCAACTCTCAAGAAGGGCACGCTGAGCGCACTATTCCTCTTAATACCGCAGCTGAAGAAGCTCTCAAAAGGTACCTAGCTCAACGACCCAACACCCAAAGCAAAGCTTTATTTGTTACTAAAACTGGCCGAGCCTTACTTGTTCGCAACATCCGAACTGCTATTCAAAGATATTTTAGAAAAGCCGGAATTGATGCGGCCAAGGTCAATGACCTAAGGCATACTTGGGTCCATCATCACCTCTCAACTGGTACATCTTTAGTATTAGTTTCCAAGCTTGCCGGCCACAAAAGACTTTCTACAACTGAGAGATATCTCGACCTTATAGGTGGCAACAAGAAAAACCTCGAAAAAATCCACCTCGAGGAACTTTAAACTCCCCTTTCGTTTTCAATTTAATATTTTTTTGCTAGAATTCGTTTGCGTTAACCAAAATTCTTATTTTGAAAAGGAGAAACAAACTTGCGAGTAGGCTTTGGCCTAAAGACAAAGTCGACAAGCAAAGTCTAGTTTCGACGCGGACCTGTAGTTTAACGGCAAAACAGTATTCTTATAAAGTACCATAGAAGGTTCGACTCCTTCCAGGTCCACATGTTACAAAAAATATTATTCTTAGGTCTGGCGGCTTTGGGAGTGGTCATGATCTTTTATATGTCGTGGTTTTGGCGGGCGCTTCTTATTCCCATGGTTATACTGCTACTTTTTGATGTTACTAAATCCTTCTGGGACAAACGCTAAAGTCTCGCTCTTTCGGTGATTTCGGCTTCGACCATTCGGACATCTTGTCCGTACTTAAGTCTCGAAAGACCTTTAATCATTTCAGCTAGCTCGTTACTTCCCACGTCTTTCGTCAAATCCCTGGTTACATCCATTGAAAATGGTGGAACCGGCTCGTTGTTTACAATTGTTTTGACATAAGTATGAAATCTCTCGATATTGATCAGATCCCCTTCGGTAAATGTTGGGGCAAATTCATGAGCCAGATAGGTGGCATCCTGGACACCTACGCGGTAGGTAACAAGTGTTCCTACGTTTCCAAAAATTGCATCTTTGACCTCTTCTTCAATCTGCCCAATAAACTGGTTAGCTACAATCAAGTTGAGACGATACTTTCTAGCTTCTGAGAGAATATCGGCAAAAGTTTCCGTGGCAAAGTTTTGAAACTCATCGACATAAAGATAAAAATCCTTACGCTCTTCCATCGGAATATTTTGCCTCGACATAGCAGCCATAAGGATGCGGGGCACCAAAATAAGGCCCAAGAAACTAGAATCCTCTTCCCCGATTCGTCCTTTGGAAAGATTGACAAGAAGAATTTTGCCTTCATCCATAATTTGCCTGAAGTTTAACGAACTTTTTGACTGGCCGATAATGTGACGGATCAAGGGGTCTGTTACAAATCTTCCAAATTTGGAGACGATATAATCCAAAACTTCACTTTTATGAAAATCGGTTGTTTGGGCAATTTGATCAGTCCAATAACGCTTTACAATCGGGTCTTTGATATAAGGCAACAGCTCTTGGATATAATCCGGCCTCTGAAGCGCCTGGACTACTTCGATAAATGTTCCGCCGGGCACCGTATCCATGATTGTTAACATGGCGTTTCGGATGGCGTGCTCAAACCGCGGGCCAATAATACCGGTCTTGTGCGGGTCATAAAGCTTGTACATGAGCCCAATAATGTAAGTCGCCATAAAGTTTTTCTCTTGGTCAGTTGTTACCTCAATCATGTTCATTCCCATTGGGCGTTCGGTATCTGACGGGTCAAAATAAACCACATCCTCTTCCCTGTCTTGCGGAATCATTTTCAAAATATCTTCAACCGCATCCCCATGCGGATCGATAAAAGCGACGCCTTTGCCAGCCCGGATATCCTGCATGACCATGTATTTCAAAAGCTCAGATTTACCAGTACCAGTCTTTCCAATCAGATATAGATGGCGGCGTCTGTCATCATCGCCTAAAAATATTTGCTTTTCCAATCCTCGATAAACACTTTTCCCCATATGCAAGCCTTGTTCGGCAATTCGAGCTGGAGCAGGAGCCCGCTTGTAATTAAGCCAGGAGATCGAAGGTGTCTCAACTGATTTGTTTGGGAAGTGATACAACGAGGCCAGCTCTTCGGCTGTCAAAATCATATTTTTGCCCCGAGCCGGCATATAGCGATAAATAAAATCCATCATAAAAGACTTTTTAAAACGAGACTTTTCAGCTGAAAAATGATTGTAATCAGAGGTGTACTGAGAAAAAGCCGCCGTAATATTATCTAGCATCGTATCCGACTCGGGTTGAGTCCCAGCCGCCACCACTATTCGAACGACTGTTTCAAAACCAACTTTCGAAACTTTGTTTTCAACCGCTTCAACCATCTTGGCATCGATTCCGGCTTTGGGACCTTTGTCACTCATTTCGGCTTGCTTGAGTTTTGAAACATACGAGCGTCCCGATCCCCGCCAAGCATTGGATGCCGGTGAAAAAAGCATTTGAATAATGGCTCCCTGACCCGGACTTACTAGAGCCAAAGTGGAAGTGATTGAGGAAAGCGTGTCGGTTGGCAAATCCTTATAAGTTTTAATTGGGAAAAAGTTGGAAGACTTAAGTTTAAGCGACGCAAAGGCCACTTTGCTGTCAGGTGAGAAAATGTTATATTCCTGCTCTTCTGTCACATACGAGCCCGGATAAGCCCCGGTAATTTGTTTTTCCACCAAATCCTTAAGGTGTTTGGGGACCGAGACATAAAAATGGATCTCATTATTAAAAACAGCCAGTTCAAAAGAAAAATGTTCTTGGGGAGTCAAAAATGATAAAAACCCACTGTGATAAACCGAGTAAAAAGCGGCAAACATTTGCTCGGCCGCATCGATTTTGATCTCGTTATCCCGAGGCACCATTACCTTAAGAAGCACAAAGCTTAGCGACTTTTGCTCCCTCCCTCTCTTGCGATACCCGATCAGGAAAAAATACCCACCAATTACCCCAAGTAGAGCAATTGTTAAAAATACTCCTAGACCTATTAATAATGTCTGAATAAATAAATCAAAACCTTGCATATTTATGCTACTTTTCTTGATGCTCTTGCGAATAAAGCCTTACCCCAACCGCCGCCGGTCGTTGGATCTTGAGACTTTGAATCCGAAACCGAAACGGCTCTTAAAGCATCTGGGTCGGGCTCACCAGAAACATTCCCGAGATCCGCTTGTTCCCCCCCTGCTTCATGCAACGCTTTTGGAATTCGCGGATTATTTCGAACAACCTGAGCGCCTTCTATATTTTTGGCAATTTCCTGAGCTCCTTGAGCCGCAATATTGTAAGTAGATTCGATTCCTGTTGGATTTTCTTGGGCAGACATCGCATGTCAATAATACCCGAAATCAGGCTTGCTCACAAGCTAAATCCAAAAGAAAAAAGCGCCTAGGACTCTACTCAAGATAAAACTTATTCTCGTCGCAATTGACGATAAAGTTTTTTCTCTTTCAAATCTTCGGCGCTGCTGCACTCTCATTAGTTCGTGGGGGAATTGCCCGCATCTACACTTTGATAAGTCATTGACACGCCTGTTGGGAATTCGGCTTGTCCAGAATCCAGCCAATTCCAATACATGGTCGCGACAGAGGTGGCGGTAGAGACCTCGATCCACCGTGCTTCCCACGGAGCAAAGAGATTCCAGACTATGCAGAAAACGATACCTAAAAGCCCGGTAATGATACCGATTAGTAGGACGACTACTCCCCTTTCCAAGAGACTGAAATGTTCTGTCACCACTTTCGCTGATGTAGCCGTCATCCCGCCGAATTCTGATGGGAATTTGACTTTGATCTCATTCACTTTTCACCCTCCTTCAGGCGATGTTCGCAAGAATCATGATTGGTCGATCTGTGCGTTGGACTTTGGAAATCTTGCCGCAGTGTGGACAATGCTCCCTCGTGTCCATCCGATACCGGACTTTGGGAATCGGCTTGCCGCACTCCATACAAGGGTAAAAAGCTGTCTTGAGCATTTTTACCGGAGCTCCGCAGCACATGCAGAACTTGTCTCCTTCTTCAAAAGGAACACTGCACCTCTTGCACATTGGCCGACTAAATTCCCTCCTGATCATCCGAAGCGTCTCCGGATCAATCGGTTCCGTTGGATTAGGCTTCGTCTTCTTGGGGGCCATACTTATCCTCTTCTCTTTCTAATCTCAACTCCATCCAGGTTAAGATATAGTCCAAGATGGAATTGGTCGCTTGAATCTCTGTGTTGGCAGTTTCGCCAGACGGACCACCTAAGTCATCCATTCCCCTAAACTTCTCGACCAACGCTTTCAGAGGAATACCATGCTGCAGTCCTATGCTCAAACTTGCAGCAACGATTTCCATCATGTGCTGAAATGAGTAAGGCGCATAAGGGAGGCTTACAAAAACCTCGCCTGGGCGACCATCGGGGTAAAACCCAACAGTCACATAACCCTCTCCTTCTTTTTCTTTGCCCACGTGGTACTTATGCGTTACTGCATTTCTTTCGTCGGGAAGTCGTTCGTATGTCGCCTCTGTCATATTTCTCTCCTTTAGTATGTGGTGTGACTGATATGATCGTAGGACACCCTTTTTCCCGGACAATCAGGGTCATGTCCTTGTAAGAAAAATGTGTTGCAGTCTCGGCAGAAATTGCGGATTACCTCTTTTTTACAAAGAGCGCAGTCCTCAATCTTACCAAGCCGCTTTTGATCGGATTCAGAAAGATCGCGCACTAATGTCCTCCTTTTTGGGGTTAGGTTTTGGTGCCGGTGGATCCGAAGCTGCCTTCGCCGCGAACAGTTTCATCGAGGGCCTCAACCACTTCAAATTCAGCTTGTTCTACCTGGTTAAGAACCACTTGGGCAATACGATCACCTCTGTTTATTGAAAATGGAACTTCGCCCTGATTTTTGAGAATCACATGGATTTCTCCTCTAAAGTCAGAATCGATGGTCCCGGGAGAGTTCAACACAGTAACGCCATCTTTTAACGCCAGTCCAGAACGAGGCCTTATCTGAAGCTCCCAACCAATAGGTATAGCCATTTTCAGTCCGGTAGGAATAGCAATTCTTTTGCCCGGACTCAGAATGATAGGATTACCTTCATCAGTTGCAGCCTTCAGATCCATTCCGGCTGAACCTTCAGTTTCGTATCGAGGCAGCGCAAGGCCTTGAGCATGTTCCAGAACGACAATTGGGATTTTCATTTTTCCTCCAGATTATACCGTTGTTAATGTGCGTATCACTACTTGCGAATTGTACTGCGAGGAAAGTTTAAAATCCAATTACTGAGGTTTGGAGTCAGCGTAGGCCCAGGCGTCACGCGTAATCTCGGTAATTATTGCCCGGCCATCTTTAACCCCGTTGGTAAACACAATGATGACGAATGGTCTTTTAGGATTAACAATAATTGCGGCATCGTGGATGCCTTTTTCAAACGTGCCTGACTTGTGATAAAACACAGTGTTGGGCGGAAGACCAAAAGGGATTCGATCCTCAGTTTCAGTATTCCTCATCCACGAATAAAGTAATTGTTTGGAAGCCTCAGTTAATACCTGACCTTTATAGAGTTTTTCCAAAAAAATGCCGGTGTCATGGACTGAAATTTCATTATTTTCGATTTGAAAATCACTCATACCCAGGCCTAGGGCAAAATTTTCAATATTGGCATATCCAAGTCGGTCATTGAGTGTTTGCCATGAATTATTATTGGACTGATTAACCATCAATCTAGCGTGTTCTTGCAAGGTCACATCGCCTAAGTTTTCGCGCAAGTCAATTGCGCCTTTGTCAAACTGAGAGAGTAAATAACCGGCCGTAATCAGCTTATTAACCGAAGCCCCTTCATAGATTTTTTTCTCTTCATACCCCAAAGCCTGATTATCGGTAAGATCGATATATTGAATTGACAACTCCCCACTGTCAGTCTTTGCAAGCTTAAGCCATTTATTAACGAGTGCAACCCCGGCTTCTGTCGCTACTGCTCCAGTCTCCTCAGTTGTAGTGTTGATAGAATTGTTGGGACTTTTGGATTGATTTTTTTGGTGGGACACGGAAAGGGCGATAAAAACACTCAACAAAATGAGGATGATTACGGCAAAAACACCAAGCAATAAAAATTTGCTCATGGTGGCCATTATGCCCTAAAAATAGGCTTGTTTTCAACTTGAAAAGACGACGTTTTTAAGCTCAGTTGTGATACCCATTGGATCTTCGGACTGCCAAACGTTGCGCCCAACTGCGATACCCGCAGCACCCGCATGCATAACCGATTGAACCTCATCTAAAAATTTTGATTTATCCTTTTTAACGCCACCAGATACGACTACTTTTGTCCGACCGGCTGATTTGACTACCCAGGAAAGTGACGACCGGTCGCCAGTGTATTTGACCTTGACCATATCAGCGCCCAACTCCATCCCAATTCGGGCCGCATAAGCCGTAATTTCCGGCGTTTCTTCTTTGATCAAATGACCTCTTGGATACATCCACCCAATGGCGGCCAGTTTATATTTCCTGGCTTCCCTGACCACTTCGCCAAACTCCCTCGTCATCTCGTTTTCATGGGGCGATCCCACATATACCGTGTATCCAACAGCCACCGCTCCCAAATAGGCCGCTTCTTCAACCGTACAATTAAGGGGCGAGATCGGGTCTTCTTGGTGAAATCTGGTTTTACCGTTTAATTTGAGAATCAGCGGGACTTTGTGATAGTAGCGTTTGTTCACCTGGTAATAATGGGCCGCCACTCCTTTACCAACAACAACCGCTGTATATCTGCCTTGTAGCGCAATTTCCAAAATATAATTAGGGTCAACCGATTCTTCGTTAAAATCAATCGGCCCATGCTCCATCCCCTGATCATAAGCCAGAATCATCGCTCTACCGCCTCGCATGACTTTATCTATTAGTTGTGCCATAAATTTTTTAATTTAACGAATTTTTATGAATATAAATTTTTAATTTAATGAGTTTTACGAATATTTTTATCTCTTATCTAATGTAACCACATTGGGCGCATCTTTTCCTTCAAAAACTGCTAAGATATTCTCGGCAACGATTTTGGACATGGCGCCTCTGGCTTCGTAGGTCGCCGATGCCGTATGAGGCGTCAAGACTACATTTTCAAGATCACTAAGTCCCTCCGCTAAGGCTGGTTCGGCCTCATATACATCAAGGCCTGCACCGGCTATTTTTTTGGATTTCAATGCGCTAACCAAGGCCGCCTCATCAATAATTGGCCCCCGAGCCGTATTAATTAAAAAGGCCGTAGGTTTCATAAGAGCCAAAGTGTTGGTATTGATTAAATGCTTGGTATCGGGCGTTAAGGGTACATGGATAGAGACAAAATCACTTACCCGCAAAAGTTCCTCCAAGGTCGAATACTTCATGCCCTTATTTGTCATTTCAAGCTCTTCATCCCGATGGTGATCAAAATAAATTACATTCATTCTAAACCCATCGTTGGCAATCTCCGATACAAACTTTCCAATCCGTCCAAGACCCACTACCCCCAAGGTCTTACCCCAAATTTGCGCTCCCAAAAAGCCCATTGGCTCCCATTGCTTGTAAGCACCCGACCGGACATAACTATCAGCGGGTATTATTTTTTTGGCCAGAGCCAACATCAGCGCAAAAGTGTGTTCGGCAACCGCTTCGGTCAACACTCCCGGCGTATTTGTCACCACTTTTCCAGCCGAGGCGGCAGCGGCTACGTCAATATTGTCAAAACCAACCGCGTAATTGGCAATTATTTTTACGTTATGCCACGAGGCAATCACTTCAGCATCCACTTGATCAGGAATTACGGTAACTACTGCGTCAAATCCGTCAGCACAGTTTTTGAGCTCTTCTTTGGAAAGGACTTTATTTTCGGGATTAACCACCACTTCATGGCCTTTTTCTTTGAGAATTTCCAAGCCTTCACCTAAAATTGGTCTGGTTACATAAACTCTCATCAAAATTCCTTTGCCTCCTCATATGGGTACTTTTTAAGCATTGCGTCCATTTCAATTTGGGTCAAGAGTCCGGCCTGGGGTCCGATTTTGCCAACAACTGAGGCTGAATTGGCCGTTCCCCACCTCATCGCCTCCATCACACTTTTGCCTTTGGCAATGGCGCTTAAAAAACCAATTGTATATGAGTCGCCTGCCCCCGTTCGCTCCAAAACAGGCTCATCAAAAATGCCAATTTTTAAAAACTTTTGTCCGTCATAGGTATAAGACCCATTCATCGCATCGGTTACAACCACTATTTTAGGACCCATTTTTTGCCCGCCCGCTAAAAGCTCTTTAAAATCAGCATCTCCTGGTGATTTGAGGATTTTGGCCATCTCCTCTTTGTTGACGATTAAAACCTCGCAGCTTTTGATAATTTTGATTAGGTCCGATTCCTTGCCAGCGAGTTGATAAGTGCCCGGATTAAAGGCTAATTTGGTTTTGTTTTTGGAAACGTATTCAAGCATTGGATCATAGATTACCTCACAACCTTTGGCCATCGACGATAAATAAAGCCAATTGGCTTTTTCCAAATTTTGAGGCCAGCGGTAAGTTCGCGGATAGTGATAAACCAAAATTACCCTTTCTTTTTGATAAACAATGACAGTCGAAAAATTAGTTTTGGCACCAGCGGCTTTATTAAGATATTCTCCGCTCACACCCTCTCTCTGAAGAGCTTGCGCTATCCCTGCCCCATCATCATCACTACCAAGCTCAGTATAAAATGCAACTTTCAGCCCCAAACGTGATGCCCCAACGGCAGCGTTGGCACTGTTTCCGGCTGGCGCTACTTTTGTCAGCCGATCAACCGGAATTTTTTCAGCCCAAGAAAGAGCTAAAAAACAATTTTTGGTATCAAGATTACAAAATGCCGATCCATCTGTAATCTCTAAAAATTGGTCGACAGTAGAGTCCCCAATTGTAATGAAATCAAATTCATTTTCCATATAAACAAATTTATTTGTTTTTTCCCTGTTTTTTGGCAATTACTTTTTTGACCGCTTCGACAATATTAGTCGACTTAAGACCATATTTTTCTAATAATTCTTCAGGCTTGCCCGACTCACCAAAGCGGTTTTGAATTCCCACCATGACAGTCGGAACCGGAAAAAACTGAGATGACACCTCCAAAATAGCCGAGCCCATTCCGCCGGCCACTTGATGCTCTTCGGCTGTTACTAAGGCACCTGTTTTTTGAAGTGAACCGACAATGGTGGCCCCATCGAGTGGTTTGATTGTGTGAGAGTTAATCACCTCCACATTGATACCTTGTTTAGAAAGTTTTTCGGAAGCTACCAGCGCTTCGTAGACCAAAATTCCACAGGCAACGATAGTTGCGTCACTTCCTTCTCTTAGTATTTCAGCTTTACCAATAATAAAGGTTGATTCTTCGGTTGTGACAACCGGCGATTTTTCGCGTCCAAAACGCAGATAAACTGGTCCCACTACGTCATTAGCTGACGCAATCGTTGCCTTTTTCGTCTCAATTGAGTCGCACGGCACAATAACGGTCAATTCCGGTAAAACGCGTGTGATAGCAATATCCTCAAGGGCTTGATGGGTGGCGCCATCAGGTCCCACCGAAATACCCGCATGGGCACCAGCCACTTTAACATTGGCTTGGGAGTAACAAACCGAGACTCGAAACTGATCCCAATTGCGTCCAGGGTTAAAAACGGCATAAGAAGAAACAAAGGGGACTTTACCCGATAAGGCTAACCCAGCCGCAATCCCCATCATGTTTTGTTCAGCAACACCAATTTCAAAAAATCTCTTCGGAAACTGATCGGCAAATGCAAGAGAGCGAGTCGACTCGGTCAAATCGCCGCATAAAACGACAACGTTTTTATTGGACTCTCCCAGCCTGACTAAACCTTGGCCATAACCATCGCGAGTCGCTACTCTCTCCACTTCCTCATCAAATAATTTTGGGTTTAACTTAATCATTCCAGTTATTTTTAACTATATTATTCGTGCTCACTTTGTATCTTACCCTGCAAAGTTCGAAGCTCCTTTAGAGCCTTTGCTCCTTCTTCTTTACTAGGCGGCTTACCGTGCCATTCAAATTTGTTTTCCATAAAATCTACTCCTTTACCTGGAGTCGTGTGGGCAATAATTACAGTTGGTTTTTGATGAATTGATTTGGCTTTTGCGCAGGCATCGATTATTTCTTCCATATTGTGTCCATCGATTTCCAAAACCGACCAGCCAAAGGATTCGTATTTATTCGCCAAAGGCTCTAGCGGCATGATGTTTTCGGTAAAGCCATCAATCTGAATGTTGTTGCGATCAATTATGGCTGTCAGATTATCAATTTGGTATTTTCCCGCCAGCATTACGGCTTCCCAAGTCTGACCTTCATCTTGCTCTCCATCAGACATAACGCAGTAAACTCGCCACGACTTTTGATCGAGACGAGCCGCCAGCGCCATGCCAATTGCTTGTGAAAGACCTTGACCGAGTGGCCCCGATGAATTTTCAATGCCCGGCAAAGCAAGATTGTGAGGGTGACCATGAAGTCTCGTGCCCAGTTTGCGTAAAGTCATGAGTTCTTTAATTGGGAAAAAACCAGCGTGGGCCAAAGTGGTGTAAAAAACAGGGTTGATGTGTCCACAAGACAGGACAAATCGATCGCGATCTTCCCATTTTGGTTCATCGGACCGAATATTAAGCACTTTGAAATACAAAGCCGTAAAAATATCTGCCATGCCCAGTGGGCCGGCGCTGTGCCCTGAGCCTGCCTCGACCAACATTTTGATAATATCCTGACGGATTTCATTCGCTTTCTCTTCAAGTTTTGTAAGTTCTTCTATGATCATAGGTTCTTTCTTACTTTTTTGACTTAATCAAAAAAGAAACATTGTGCAAGCGAATAGTAAAATCATTCATACTATGAGCGATGAATAATTTTATTTCGTTGGCTTTTTCTTCTAGTTTAAGAAAGTCTTCCATAATATTTTTTAAACATATAACGATTCGCCTTCATCCTCAAGATTGGGATGGAGATGCCCTGTTGATTCCATATTCTTTTCAAAGTTTTCAATCGCTTGGATTACTTCTGTTGCGTTGGACACCACCTCAAATACTTTTTTCTCTTCTTTGCGAAGTTTCATATTTCGGGCAAAAGCCTTGATAATGTCTTCCCAAAAATCACCATATAAGAGAATTGGCTTATTGTGACCATAATAAATTCGCGAGAGTCCCCACGCCATCGCAAACTCTGAAATGGTGCCTGTGCCGCCATTAAACATGAGATAGACATCACCAATCTCCAAAAGTCTTAGAGTCCGCTCAACATAGTTTTCGCATTTAATCTCTTCATCGAGTGGGTTTTTGGAGTCCCGTCCTTCGTAATTGGTCGCATCCTCCGGATAAAACGTGACGCCGATTGTTTTACCTCCACCGGCCTTGGCGCCCTCCGATGAGGCGCGCATCACCCCAGGCCCTCCGCCATTAACGATGGTAAACCCGGCTTCGGCTAATTTTTGAGAAATAGAAGAAACGGTTTTAAAAAGATCATCATCAGGTAGTGTTTCCGAATAACCAAAGACGGAAACATGTTCGACTTTATACATAGGCAGTGCTTACTCTATTAAGACACGAGTTGGGTCAGTTCCTCAAGCGCAAGGGGCGGATTGGCGGATGTAAATATTGCCGAGTTAGCAACAGCAAAACTAGCGCCAGCTTCACGAGCTGGCTTGATCGTCTCTTTATTGATGCCACCATCCACTCCCACAACCAAGTCAGGTTTTAAAGACTTTAAAGCGCCAATTTTAGGCAAAGCCCCAGGGTTAAATTCCCCACCCGCAAATCCCGAAGGGACAGTCAAAATCAATATAAAATCAGCCTCATTAATATAAGGCCGCACCATCTCTACACCATCTGCGATATCAAGAGCCAAGCCCACTTTTTTACCAGAAGCGTGAATTCTTTCAATCGATCCTTTGATATTGTCCGATTCTTTGGGGTAAAAAATAATTGATCCAACAGGAGTTTGGCACCAAGAAGGAAGAAAACTGTCAACTTTGGCAACCATCAGATGTACTGCAAGGTTAGGAATATTTCCCAAAGACCTGATTGCATCCATACCGATTGTTGGATTGTGCGCAAAATCTCTATCGATAATATCGATATGAAACCGGCTAGCTTTATCTTTGACAAGATCAATTTTTCGTTTCAGTTCTGCCTCGTTTTTTTCTAAAATTCCTACAACTAAATCCATTTAGATCTCCTCAATTTTTTGAAGTCTCCTAATATGTCTTTCATCTTTTGAAAATCGACTCGTTACAAACTCACTCAAAATATTTTCGATCTCGCCCCACGTATTGATCTCTGAACCCAACACCAAAATATTGGCGTTGTTATGTTCTCTGGCTCTTTTAGCCATAAAAGGCGTTGTCACCAAAGCCGCTCTGACATTTTTGACCCTATTGGCCGCAATCGACATGCCAATGCCTGTATCGCACACCAGTACCCCTTCGCCTTCGCCTTTGGCAACTTTATCGGTAACGAGTTTTGCAAAATCTGGGTAATCATCACCGGCAACAAATTGTGAAGGCCCCAAATCTTCAACTGTCATTCCCAAAGTTTGCAAAAAAGAAACTATCTTGTTTTTAACTTCATATCCGGCGTGATCAGAGGCTACAAATATTTTCATTGGCTTGGCACAAGAGTGCCTAGATCAAATTTGGAACCTGATAAAACTTGAGGATTTTTAATTTTAATTTTACCTTTAATCAGAGCCGAGAGCGGACTTCTTTCTACGATGCGGTTGATAAGGGTGGCTCCCACAACCTGTAAGTCTCTCATAAATACTTGCCCCACACTGCCCTCTTCAAGACTTCCTCTTTGAAAAACTTGGGTTGCCTCATCTTTAGTCGTATCACCCAAAAAAGTAACATTGGAATCAAAAAAAGTAATTGAATAAGCCGAAACCGTTTCCAAGACTTTGCCGCCTCCAGCTTGTCCTGAGCTTGCCGAATGGGCCATATTCTCTCCGGCAACATTACCCTGCAACATGGCATTGGTCCAATTACCCAGCTTGTGATTTTTATTAAGAATTACATCTTTAAAATAGGCAACGTCCCCCGCAGCCCAGGCATCGGCAACACTGGTTTGTAAATGCTCATCCGTGACGATTCCACCGCTTTCCAAAACTATTCCAGTATCATCTGTAAATGAAAGATCCGACTCAATCCCTACCCCAATTCCGACAATTTCGGCCTCAATTTGTTTACCGGACTTAGTCATTACCGAGCGAATTCGCCCCTCCCCTTCGAAATGGTCGACTTCTTCGTTATTTATTACCTCCACCCCTGCTTTAGACAGGATTTGTTCCAAAAGTTTGCCCGACTGCTCATCAAGCGCGTTTTGCCAAAAATAAGGCTCGCGCACTAAAAGTGTCGTTGCGAGTCCGCCGGTAGCAAAAGCGTGGGCAAATTCCATGGCGATAAATCCTCCCCCGACAACCACTGCCTTTTTTGCTTGAGACATCTGATTGGCAACCGCTTTAGCATCCGCTGCCGTTCGCAAATAAAATATTCCTTCAAGGTCAGAATTAGGAATATCAAGTTTCTTGACTCGACCGCCGGTGGCAATAAGCAATTTTTGATAAGTTATCCGCTCACCATTTTCAAACTCCACCAACTTGTCTTGACAATTTAGTTTAACGGCTTTGTAAGAGAGGAAAAGCTCGATTTTGTGATCTAGGTATGACTGAGGGGTACGCAAATAGACTTGTTCAAATTCGATTTTTTTGCGTAAAAAGTGAGGCAAGAGAACGCGCGAATAAAGTCTTTCGCCTTCGTTGGTTGCAATCGCAATAGAAGCATCGGGAAGTACTTGGCGAATTGTTTCAGCAGCAGTGGTTCCGGCAATCCCCCCACCCAAAATTAAAAAATCAACAGTTTTGTCTTCCATTTTATTTCAGATAAAAGAAAAAATCGTAAGTGTTACTCGCCATATACTCAATCGTTGGGATAAACTTTTTCTCCATTTAGTTCTTCTAAAATAATGGCTCGGGTTGGACAGGACTGAGCGGCCAACATAACGGATGTATCATCATCACCTACTCCTTCTTTTAAAACCGCGATGTTTTCGCCGTCCAGATCAAAAGTATTCGGCGCAATTGCCAGACAAGAGGCAGCACCAATACAAAGTTTGCGATCTATTTTAATTTTGTACTTTGACATACTTTTAAATTAAATTTTTCTGTCTACAAAGTATCTGAATTGATTTCTTGTATTTAGACATCTTTTAAGTTTATCAAACTTTAAAACAACTCATCCAGCGACCTACCGCAATTAGTGCAAACCGAATGTTTTTCGCCCCAGACATTAAGCGGCAATATTTCCCCACAATTATCACAAATTGTCGAAAGATCAACTACTTCACTTTCGATAATCTCAACGCCACTACCTTTGTCCATAATTTTCAAAAGCGATTCTTAAAGTCCACAAAGGCAAAAGCGCGCACTTCATCCGAGCGGGTGTCGGATCTATTTTTAAGATTGATAAAAGTTTTTTATCACTAAATTTTTGGGCCTGTCTAATTTTTGCCCCTTCTAAAGACTTAGCTAAAAGTGAGGCCGAAACTTGAGATATAAGACACCCGGCTCCTTCAAAAGTTACGTCTTTAATTTCACCCTCTTTGGTTTTGATCATCAAAGTTATTTCGTCCCCACAAAGTGGGTTGACCTGCCGGGCTTTGAGAGTCGGGCTCTTCATTATTTTTTTGTTGGTCATATTTTGCGAGACCCACAAAAGCTCCTCGCGGTAAAGATTGTCTAATTTATTCATACTTTAAAAACTTCTTTTGCCTTAGTAATTGCTGCAATTAGAGCGTCGACATCACCTTCTGTATTGTAGAGATAAAAACTTGCCCGAGCCGAGGCTTGCTCACCGAGACTTTTGATAAGCGGCTGGGCGCAGTGATGACCGGACCTGATAGCAATTCCCAAACTATCGGCAACCGCTGCCAAATCATGAGCATGCACTTTTTCAAGATTAAAACTAATTACCCCTGCTTTTTTTTCAATGTCGGTGGGTCCATAAATTTTAATTTGATCGTCACCAGACAGTTTATCCATAGCATATTTGATTAACTTTTTCTCGTGATCTCTAATCTCATCCATGCCAACTTGATTTAAATAATCAATCGCCGCTCCAAGCCCGATTGCGCCTTCGACATTGGGCGTCCCTGCTTCAAACTTCCACGGTAAATCATTGTAAGTAGTTTTTGCCCAAGTCACTTCGCGAATCATTTCTCCGCCTCCTAAAAACGGCTGCATATTGTCTAAAATCTCTTGCCTTCCCCACAAGATACCAAGACCCATCGGCCCCAGCATTTTGTGACCCGTAAAAACATAAAAATCAGCGCCGAGATGATTAACGTTTACTTTAAGATGTGGAACAGCCTGAGCGCCATCAACTATAACTACTATCTGAGGATTAATCCCTTTAATTTTTTTAATAATACCCTCAATATCATTAATCGTTCCCAAAACATTAGACACGTGAGATAAGGCTACAAATTTTGTTTGCGGAGTGATTAAATTCTCTAAATTTTCAAGGTTTAATGTCCCATCATCCTCGACCGGCCAAATGACAAGTTTGGCATCCTTTTCTACACTAAGAATTTGCCAGGGCACAATATTGGAATGATGCTCCATTTCGGTAATTACGATCTCGTCGCCTTTATTAATATTTGCTCGACCCCAAGCATAGGCTACTAAATTAATTGCCTCGGTTGCATTACGGACAAAGACAATTTCTTCTTTTTTGGCACTGACAAAGTCGGCCACTTTTTTGCGTGCACTCTCATAAGCAGCAGTTGCTTCTTCGGATAAGGTATAAACACCTCTATGCACGTTGGCATTAATTGTTTGGTAATAAGCAGCAATTGTGTCAATTACGACTTGGGGTTTTTGGCTTGTAGCCGCACTATCCAGATAAACTAGCCTTTGGCCGTTTATCTCACGAGAGAGTATTGGGAAGTCTTTTTTAATTTCATCTGGATTTAGCATTATTTAATTTTTCTAAAAGGTTAACAAAGTCATCTGTCGCACTCGCAAGTTGTTTAATATCACCTTCTCGAATTAACTTATCGCTTTCATCAAAAGCCTCTTTGCAATCGGCAATCAATATCTGTCTCGGGGCTACAATTAGTTTTAAGGTTTGCCAGACATTGAGCCAATGAGATTGTGCTCGCACCGTTGCTCGTGCACCATTCGAAGATCCCGCTTGCAAAACTATTTGTCCATGGAAAACTTCTTTTATATCTGACTCAGGTCTCGTGGCCCAATCAATGGCATTTTTTAACCCACCAGGTAGTGACCAATTGTATTCTGGAGAGACAATGACAATTCCATCGGCACTTTTTAACTTTTCTTTAAAAGCTGCTACTTCTGACGGGATCCCCGCTTGTTCCACATCACCGTTATATAAAGGAATGTCTGCAAAAGAAATTTCTTCAACATCTATTCCTTTTTCCGATAGAGCAGATAGAATAAGTTTTAAAAGTTTAGCGTTGTACGAACCCTTTCTTAAACTTCCACTGATTCCAACAATTCTCATTTAGGCCTCCACATATACATCATTCCTTCAACATATACTTTTAGGATCGAAGCCTTTGGCGAAAACCGCAAACTAATCATTTCTTCATTCATAAATCAATATAAACATCCTCTCCTTCAATGATTAGTTTAAAAGTTTCAAGCGGTTCGGTTGCCGGTAAATTTTTGACCGATCCATCCCGGACATCAAATCTTGATCCATGACAAGGACACTCAACTTGCGGTCCATCCATATACCCGCCTTCGGCAATATTACAATGTTCATGGGAGCAGATATCGCTTGTCGCATAAATTTGTCCTTCATATTTATAGAGATCGATAAGTTTATCCTCGACTTTAACTCTTTTTATTTTGTTCTCTTCAACTTCGGTAACTACCGCTACTTTAACTTTTGCCACGAACTGCCTCCTTAAACGGTTCGATAAATCCTTCCACTATCATTTTCCTTGCCCTCCGAAGTCTTGACGAAGGAGGGTCTGCTTCATTGGCTCAATAAATCCTTCGACAATTAACTTTTCTGCAGTTTTTCTAGAAACTCCTCTGCTCATCAGATAAAAAATCATTTGCTCATCAACTTTACCAATGGTTGCAGCGTGACCCGCTTTGACATCCGGTTCCAAAATTTCTAGAGCGGGTGTATCATCGCCCATCTTGGCATTGTCAAAAAGAAGCGCATCAGATCGAAGATATGCATCGGACCCTTTAGCTCCTTTTTCTATTTTGACATTGCCTCGAAAACTAAAGACTGAACTATCTCTTAAAACCGTCCTCACATTCACATACGATTTGGTATTGGGAGCCGCATGAGTAATATAAGCTTCGAGAGATTTTTCCTCATCACCTTTACCGAGAACTAGCCCTTTGACTTCAACACTCGCATTAGCGCCAGACAATACTATTTCTAATTTTTTATCCTTTAAAAGTTCAAGCGAGATTAATTTTGTCTGATTTTGTTTGACAGTAATCATGAATGTTGTTTCTATATAAATATCCTCTTAAATTTTTCAAAATCATCATTAAAAACCCATAATGTTACTCCTCGTTCAGACGCAATGGTAGTAATAACTAATTCGCGATTGATAACAAATTGACCAACACCATCGATAGGATTTGGTACCACTGGTAAAACATTCAACTCTTTCCTCGCCGATATAACCGCCAAATCTTCGATAGAAATTTCAAGAGGGATAAGGCCTATTGTCCCAATCCTGGATAGTGACTCCGCTGGTTCTTGTCCAAAAACTTCAGAATTTGTTCTTCTAATTAAGTGTTCGTTCTCTGCCATTAACCCACTGCTCCTTCCATGTTTAATTGAATTAGTCTGTTTAACTCAACGGCATATTCAAGTGGAATTTCTTTGACAATTGGCTCGATAAATCCATTTACTACTAGAGACGTCGCTTCGACCTCGGTAAGGCCTCGACTCATCAGATAAAAAAGCTTTTCGGCTTCGATCCGAGAAACAGTTGCCTCATGGCTGATGGTGACATTATCCTCATCCACTTTCATTGTTGGATAAGTATCAGAGCGGGACTGCTCATCTAATAAAAGTGCATCGCATCGGACGTTGCATTTGACTCTCTCAGCGCCTTTTTTGACCTGAACCAAACCGCGATATGATGTGCGACCACCCAAAAGTGAAACTGATTTCGAAATAATTTCTCCTGAGGTATCCGATGCTAAGAAAATTAACTTCCCTCCAGCGTCTTGGTGCTGACCCGCTCCCGCAAGTGCCAAGGATAATATTTCTCCTCGTGCCCCTCGCCCAGCCAGATAACATGACGGGTATTTCATCGTTACTTTGCTGCCTAAATTACCATCGACCCATTCCATGACCCCATCTTCTTCAACCCAGGCTCTTTTGGTTACCAAGTTGTAAACATTATTCGACCAATTTTGAATTGTCGTATAACGGCACCGCGCACCTTTTTTGACAAAAATCTCGACAACCGCGGCATGGAGCGAATCAGTTGTATAAACCGGAGCCGTACAACCTTCGACATAATGAACATAAGCCCCTTCATCGACAATAATCAGAGTCCGTTCAAACTGGCCCATATTGGCCGCATTGATTCTAAAATATGCTTGAAGCGGAATATCCACCCTGATACCTTTGGGTACATAAATAAATGACCCACCGGACCAGACTGCCGTATTAAGAGCCGCGAATTTATTATCGCCTGCTGGAATATTGCGACCAAAATATTCTTTGACAATTTCGGGATATTTTTTTAAAGCAGTATCCATGTCGGTAAATATGACACCTTTGTCTTCCCATTGTTTTTGAAAGGAATGATAAACGGCTTCACTATCATATTGAGCCGTTACGCCGGCCAAGAAATTTTTCTCGGCCTCTGGAATACCGATCCGCTCATATGTATCCCGAATATCTTCGGGCAAATCTTTCCAAGAAGTTTTAGTCTTATCAGTTGATTTGATGTAGTAATAAATATTTTCAAAAATAATGTCGTTTAAGTTTGCTCCCCACTGCGGCATTGGTTTTGACTCAAAAATATCCAAAGCGTGTAGACGATTTTTAAGCATCCATTCAGGCTCTGACTTCATCGCGCTAATTTCTCTGACAACGTCAGACGTCAAGCCTTTTTTACTTTTGAAAAAATAGTTTTCGGCTTTGGCAAAGCCGTATTTATAATCAATGGTTTGTAAATCATTCATAACTTATTCAAAATTGCCTAGTCCGCGTTTGGCGGACGCCAGCAAATCTACCCTAAAATTTAGATCAAGATTTGCTTATTTTTGCCTTGCCCAGAATCGGATTCTGGAGTCGCTTTCTCTCCCCAGAATGACGCATATCCATTTTCTTCAATTTCTTTTGCTAATTCCACAGTACCAGATTTAACAATTTTGCCTTCAACCATAATATGCACCCCGTCGACCTTGAGGTATTCCAAAATTTTGGCGTGGTGGGTAATTAGGATAATTGAGGAGCGAGGGTTGTGTTTAGTAAACTTCTTTATGGCACTAGCAACTGACTTAAGACCATCGACATCAAGCCCCGAATCGATCTCATCAAGAATTGCTAATTTTGGCTTAAAAGTCAAAAGTTGCAATATCTCGTTTCTTTTTTTCTCTCCCCCGGAAAAACCTTCATTTATCGACCTGGCCAAAAAATCTTCGGACAAACCAAGTGAAGATAAATGTTCCAAAAGATTTTCTCGAAACTTAACAACTGTCTTGATATTTTGTCCAGTTGCTCGGCGCAAAAAATTAAGAACTGATACACCCGGAATTTCGACTGGATGCTGAAAGGCTAAAAACATTCCCAGTTTCGCCCGTTTATCAGCGGTCATTTTTTTCAAATCGCTTTTACCAAAGGTCATTCCACCGCTTTCGATTTTATAAGCTGGACTTCCCATCAAAACTTGAGCAAGAGTTGATTTGCCCGATCCGTTTGGTCCCATTACCACATGAACCTCACCGGCATACACTGTCAAATCCACACCATCAAGGATTTGTTTCTTGTCGATTTGTACTTTGAGTTTTGAAATTTTAAGCATTATCTTCTCCTCTAAAAAATTCTTGCAAGCTTTCTTTTTCTGTTTGAGAAAACCCACCATCCTTATCACCTAAAGTTATAACTACGGCCTTAAAGAGCCCTGACTTGTTTAATATATCCAATAGTCCTTTTTTTGTTTCATCGGATACCGAATTGCCCTGAACAGGAAGCAAATCCCAAGCATCCTCCGATGCGGAATCATAAAAATCATCAAATACCGAAAGTGGATACGGAAGTTTTTTTGTAGTTTTTATTAAAAGAAGGTCAATAGAGCCTACCTCATCAATAATGGCAACCCCTAATACATGTGACTCTTCATAAGCAGTGATGCCTGATAGATCAGCACCGGAAGGAAATAATTCGTTATCGGGGTGAAAATGAACAGTCATCCTTGATTCTTGATCCACCGCTAAGTCAATTGGCAAGGCTGTTGAATCTGTCGTGCCTTCAACAACTTCACTTACTGAAAAGTCATTTTCCACTACAAAACCTGCCTCGTATCCAGTCCTTTTTGTAATTCGTCCAGCTTCTTTCAGTGCTGAAATAAAAGGTTCGCCCGTTACAAAATCCAAGCAGAGTTCGCTTTCTAGTTCTATTCCTGCAAACTCTAAAGATTCTATTTTACTAACCATATCCTTTTTATGCTTTCTTTAAGCCCAACAGTAGCGTCTGATAATCTTCTTTTGGAATTTCATGAACATTGCCTTGGAAACCAAGTTTCCAGTATTTAGCGGGCCATTTTTTTAAGTAGACTAATTTATCTTTAAAGTTTTCCGACGGAATATAATCCGCCTCATCGAGTTTTGCTTCAAATTTAATATCAAACCTCCATGGATGGGTCTCGCCTGGTTTTTCTTCTTCAAAAATCTTTGAGTTGTCTTCTCGAACTTTGGAAGAAAACTGTGCAACCCCTCCAAATTTACCAATCTTGGTCAAGTAAAATGCTACCTTATCTCCCACTTCCACCTGATCGGCAAAACTTTTACGCTTGGCTTTCATCGCCGCGATGTTTTTGTCTTTCATCAGCTCAAAGTTTTTCGGGTGGGTTACCAATATCCAATATTTCATATAAGTGTCATTTGATGATCATCTTTTTTAATTGTTAAAAGGTGGTCATCCATGGCAAGTTTGACCTCCTTAGTCACTCCACCCAAATCCTGATATTTAACATGCCCGTTAGATAAGGCGTATTTATAAACTTCTTTGGTTACCTTTACATCGTTAAGACAATAGTCGCGCAAAAGATCCAATTTGCCTTCTTTGAAAAATCTATAAGCATCCAAGCCCGTGCCTGTTTTGCCTTTTCCCAAAGTTGCCTTGGCCACATCATCTAGTTTGAGTCGGAATCCCAAAGAGTTGTGAATAAGTTCTAAAATATCTAAAGTAGGAAGTTTGGACAAATTGCCAGAGTAATAAGCATTTAAAACCGGCCAATCAAAGCCTTTGATATTGTAACCAATCACTAAATCGGTTTGTTCCAGAATTGGCCAAAGTTTACCAATCTCTTCTTCATAAAATCCTTGATATTTATCAGCAGCACTTTCATAAATTCCGACAAATGAAACCCCAAGCAGCGCATGATTGCGTCCGGGCACTTCATCGAAAAGCTTTTTGGTCTCAACATCCAAAACAACGTAGTTCATATTTTTCTCCCCTTGGCAATATCAGCAACAGTTTTGGAAGCGACTGTTGCATAAATTTCCCGCTCTAGCTGTTGCCAGACTTTGTCTGCCCCACAGGAGCATTTATGGCCTTTTTCAAAACATTTACCTTCTACTAAATCGCCTTCCAATATCTTTAATACTTGAGAGAGTCTAATCTTGTCTGGCTTTTTTGCCAAAGTGTATCCACCACTTACGCCCTCTTTGGAGCTTATTAGACCTGCCTTTTTAAGTTCTGAGGCGATTTGAGATAGAAACCGAGGTGATATTTTATTTTCCCTGGCAATTTGGGCAATAGAAAATCGTCCTTCTTTTGAGGCTAGTTTTGATAAAAGTATTAGTCCGTAATCGGCACGCTGTGAAAGTCGAAACATATGTAACTACTACAAACTTAGTGGAAGTTTAAAAAGTCTGACTTGGTTTGTCAACTATTTCCAAACGTGCATATTGACACCAAGTTTATGAATTACCGGAGAGGATGAATGCAAATCAAAAGTAATGATAAGTTCGATAGCACCTCCACCTTTTTCAATCAAAAAAGCCTTCTCCTCTTCAGTTAACATATCGGGTTGAATTGCACAAACACTATTCCAAAAAGCCTCCTCGTTTGGTTGCATCGGAGTAATGCCCGCATGCTGTTCTCCTATTTCTCTATCATGGACCCTAATACCTTGTAACCCAACCGTTCTTGGACTTTCTAAAGCTTCCGGACCTAAATCTACTCCAAGTATATGTTGAACATATAAAATTCCAATCCTATCTTTGATATCAAAGCTTAACTCAAAAGCGTCTCTAATCCATTTGCGCTCGAGTTTAAGAGCATACAATAAATCTGGATCATGGGAAGTAAGTTGAGAGTCATGGAAATCACGATTTGCGTTTATCTTAACAATTTGTTCTTCCGCGAAAGGAGTAAGAGTTTCTCTGGGCATCTCAACTGGATTATAAGGACAATCTAGAGTTTGTCAACTGCGGCCTTCAAGCCATTTTTCCGCATCCATTGCCGCCATACAACCAAAGGCTGCAGCCGTCACGGCTTGACGATAATGGTGATCATGGACATCGCCGGCAACAAAAACGCCTTCAACATTGGTCAGTGTGTGGTCTATTACTTTTATATAACCTTTATCATCCAAATCAATTTGGCCTTTAAAAATTTCGGTATTGGGCGTGTGTCCGATGGCCACAAAAACACCGTCGATAGCCATTTCACTAACCATTTTGGTTTGAGTATTATTAAGTTTTACACCTTCTACCTTATTCTCCCCAACAATATCGGTAAGTTCTGTATTCCAAATAATTTTTATTTTCGGGTTTGACTTTACTTTTTCCTGCATTATTTTGGACGCCCGAAATGCGTCTCGCCTGTGAACAATTGTTACCTCCGTTGCAAATTTGGATAGCACTAGCGCCTCCTCCATGGCACTATCGCCTCCCCCCACCACAATTACCTTTTTCTCTTTAAAGAAAAAAGCATCACAGGGTGCACATGAGGAGACCCCTCTACCAATTAATCTTTCTTCACCCGTAACCCCCAACCACATTGTGTCCGCCCCCGTGGCAATAATGACAGCGTCTCCTTCATGAGTTTGAGTATCGGTGGCGACTTTAAAAGGCGGAGCGGAAAAATCAACTTTGATGGCGGGCTCATCAATAATTTTGGTCCCAAATCTTTCGGCTTGTCCCCTGATTGCCATCATCAGTTCAGGTCCCAAAATACCATCTTTAAAACCCGGATAGTTTTCAACTTCGGTTGTCAGCATAAGCTGTCCACCCCAAGCGGTGCCGGCTAATAGTGTTACGTCCAAGGCTGCCCTTGAAGCATAAATGGCGGCTGTTAAACCAGCGGGCCCAGAACCTATAATTAATACCTTTTTCATCTTTATAATCGCTTGTCGATTAAAGACGACAGCTCATTAATACTCCAACTCTGTCGTATTATAACCTCACCTATCTTACCAGAAAATCAAACCTAAAAACCATTATTGACAACATATTTGGGAGCTGATATAAACTGATCTCACTTCAGACTTATTTCCCAATCCAACAGTATAAGACGCGATTTTTAAAAGAAATTATTTAAGGGATTTAAGACTTAAGAAAAAGACAAAAATTAAACTGCTCAAAAGGAGGTGATTAAAAATGGCTGACGAACCAACAACAACAGATACAGAAGACGAAGAAGATAAAGACAAAGAAGAAGAGAAGGACGACGAAGACGAGGAGTAAGTGAAAAAGGTTAAAAGTTAAAAGGACCCTGAGCGAAGTCAAATGGGTCCTTTTTTTAAAGCCCCAAATTTCAAGAATTTGGGGGCCCCATTTATTTAAACCACTAAAAAATATAGATATTCCTATGCGTTCAAATCGGGGTCCCCGATCCGCCTCTGGCGGATGGGGTGATAATTATGTGTGGCGATCGGCCACTTTGGATGCCACAAATGCATCCGGTTTGACAATTCCTATAAAACCACTTCCGGTAATAAGCCCTTTTACCTGAGAGAGTGAACTAAACGACCTGGCATCCGCGCGCGATGAAACATCGGCGTGAATCTCTATTTGAGGATTATCATGTCCGAGTTGGTCTCTAAGCTGCATGGCGCAATCAACCGAGAGCCAAGCTTCCTCGATCATGCGCTGGTCGAGTGCCATTGAAAAATTATAATAGCGCGGCATCCAAAAATAAATTCCTCCCCGACCTTCTTTGACAAGGGCAATCGCCGTTACAAATCTGACACCGTGATGATTTTCCGGATGAGAATCGGATCCAATAATTACTTTACAAATCTCCGAAGCGCTTGAGGTTGCCGCTTCTATCTTTGCAACGACTTGGTCAAAATCTAGTTCACCGTATGTCTCTGATTGAAATTTATCAAAATCCCTCATAAATCGAAGATATTATAATCGTACTCGATTAAATTCTCGAGTACTCATTAATTTCTCTCGGGAATTATAACCTAACTTTTCCTAAAGAAAAGCTGCCTGGGGGTAAAAATGGCAGAAATAAATCAGCCCTAAAAGATATTCCCTAGAGGCAGCCTTTAGAAAATAACTTAATAATTTAAAACTTTTCTGTCAAGGGGTTAGTCGCTTTTTAGGTATAAATTAGTTTTCAAAGAATCGATATTTAAGTAATGTAATAACTGCTTCGATCCCATCGATGACATTGATTTTTTTACCCTCTTTCCAGGAACGAGGATTGTAACTTACTGGTACTTCTTCGATTGTGTATCCGGCTTTTAAAAATTTGGCCGTGATTTCCGGCTCAAAATCAAATCGATTGGCTTTTAAGTCCAATTTCAAGGCTAATTTTTTGGGAAAAAGTTTAAAACAGCATTCCATGTCGGTAATGCTACTTCCAAAAAATAGTTTTGTTAAATAAGTTAAAAACCAATTTGATGCACGGCTTAGAGGCGTAACGTTGTTTTTGATATGGGTAAATCTCGTTCCATAAACTATTTGTGCCTTACCCGACAAAATTGGCGCTAAAAGTTTGGCATAATCAGAAACTGAGTATTCCAAGTCAGCATCCTGAATAAGGATATATTTGCCTTTGGCCCTAGCAATACCCAGACGCACTGAAGCGCCTTTGCCCTGGTTTGTTTTTTGTAAGTAGAGGGAAATTTTTTTAGAGGAGCGATCAAGTCTTCTGAGTATCCCCACCGTCCCATCCGTTGACCCATCGTCAACAATCACAATCTCGGTGGGGTATGGGGACTTGAGCACCCGAGATACAAGTTTACCAACCGTTGCAGCCTCGTTATAAACGGGTATGACAACCGACAGAGAAAATCTCATTTAAACAATCCCACTTACCACCTTTACAATATAGTCCATTTCAGTTTTTTTTAACTGAGGATAAATAGGCAGCCTGATGAGACTATCGGAAACCTCTTCCGTTACCGGCAGGTCGCCTTTTTTATAGCCTAACTTCCTCCCCATTAACGAAGTGTGGAGGGGTAAATAATGGAAAGAGGCTTCGATTCCAGCCGATCTTATTTTTGAAATAACTTCATCTCTTGAGTCCGGGCTCACCCTCACAGCAAAAATATGCCAATTGCTCTTTTGTTCTTTTTTAATAGTTGGCAAAATTAACTTTGAATGGGACTTGCGAAATTTGCTTAAATAGTATTTTGCCTTTTGTTCTCTAAGTTTGGTTATTTTTTCAAGTTTTTTGACCTGTTCTAGGGCGATAGCGGATAAAATATCTGATAAAACTAAACTGCTACCCAAAGAAACCCAAGAATATTTATTTCTTTCCCCTCTTATAAATGAAGACCTGTTTGTCCCTTTCTCTCGAAAGATTTCGGCTTTGAGATTAAACGCTTCATTGTTTGAAACAAACGCTCCCCCTTCTCCACTGGCGACATTTTTTGTCCCATGAAACGAAAGGCATCCAATATCTCCAATTGTACCCAAAAATCTATTTTTATATTTAGCATTAAGAGAATGCGCCGCGTCTTCAATGACATATAGATTATTTTTTTTAGCTATATCCAAAATCTGATCCATATCACAGGCAAACCCAGCATAATGAACCACCATAATCGCTTTGGTTTTGGGAGTAATTTTTTCAATAATCTTTTTTGGATCAATATTATAATCATCTATACTAATATCGCAAAAAACTGGCCTGGCACCTCTTAAGAGAGCGGCATTGGCGCACGAGGAAAATGTAAAGCTTGGCATTATCACTTCATCACCTCTTTTTAAAATACAGGCACAAGCAAGCTCCAAAGCAGCCGTCCCGGAAGAAGTTGGCAAAACATATTTCACTCCCAATTTGCGGGCAAGCTCATCTGACAATTTTTCACCAAAGCTCAGATCCCCCACACCTGTTCCGCCGCGCAGAGCGGCAATCGCTGCTTTTTCTTCTTTATTATCCCAATAAGGTTTGTGCAGGGGTATAAAACGACTACCTTCCAAAGACATTTTTACTATTTAACTTTTCTTAGACGGAATTCTATAAGTTTTAGAAAATAAGAGGCGGAATCGGGAATGAGCCTGACCGTAGATTTTTTATCTCGCCTCCGCACAAATTGAACCGGAATTTCATCAACTTTTAATCCTTTATAAAAACTTAGGGCACAAATTTCTGTATCCCAAAACCACCGCTCGTCCTTCACATGGGCAATTATTGGTAATATTTTTTTTCTATTAAAAAATTTATACCCTGCTTCTGTGTCAGTTAAAGGTAGATTTAAAAGCCAATGGACAATCAAAGAATATGCTTTTGAGGCAACAACTCTGTAAAACGAATTAAAATTCTGCTCATAAATCCGCTTGGCAACGACAAAGTCTTTCCCTTTTTCTATCTGGGCGATAAATTGCGGAATATACCGGGGAGATATTTCACAATCCACATCAACAAACCCACAAATTTCACCTCTACTTGCTTTTATCCCATCCGAAACACTTTGACCCCTTCCTTTATTGGCCTTATGATAAATTGCTTGCGTATTTTTAAATTGGGTTGCAAGTTTTTGAACAGAATTTTTTGTATTGTCGGTACTTTTATCTTCGACAAAAACTATCTCCCATTCTTTTTTCAATTTATCAAGTGAAGCTACTATCTTTCTCACGTTTGATTCAAATACCAACCCCTCATTAAAAGTAGTTATAATTAGCGAAAAATACGGTCTTTGCATACTGTGCCCAAGTAGCCTTATAAAATAAAGTTAGACAATGTTATATTTGTTAAGAGACAATAATCAACTATCTACCCTAAAATGAGATCAGCTTTGGAGATTGGAATTTCAGCCGGTCTGAAATTCCTATTCTATATTTACGTTGAGTCTATCTACCTAATAATTACCGGCTACATCTTTCCGCTTCCGCCCGTAAGGAAGTTATTCCTCACCTTACTAGGGGCAAACATTGGAAAGGATTCGGTCATCATGAATATTAAATTTTTTAATTGGCACCGAAAAGGCATCTCCGGATTTAAAATTGGTTCAGAGTGCTTCATCGCAGACGAAACACTGTTTGATCTTTACGATAATATTTCCCTCGAAGACAGCGTCACCTTAGCCCCAAGAGTCTTGATTCTTACTCATACCAATGTTGGCTACAGCAACCATCCACTTCAAAAATCTTTTCCTAAATCATCGGCGCCAGTGACTATCAAAAGCGGAAGTTTTATTGGGGCCGGATCAATTATTCTTCCTGGCGTAACAATTGGCAAACAGTCATTTGTCGCTGCTGGCTCAGTTGTGACAAAAGATGTTCCAGATGGCAGTCTTTTTGGTGGTGTTCCGGCAAAACTTTTAAGAAAGCTCTGACATGCAGCTGCCGCTTTTTATTCATAACCCTCTTAGACGCTTAACAATTCCTATTTCACAAATTGACGAGATGATACCCGAAGCAGGCGTGGTCATCGACTTAGGATGTGGCGAAGGCACGCTCGCTACCTATCTTGCGAGAAAACCTAACAGAAATATAATTGGGGTTGATATGGACGCCGCTAGACTCCCTGCTTCTAATCAAGAGAATCTTAAATTTATAGCTAGTGACATTCGTAAATTTGACACCAAAGGTGCCTGCGCCGTTGTACTTTCTGATGTTTTACATCACCTAAGTTTTGATGATCAGGACAGTCTTTTGAAAAATATCAGTCACGGTTTGAAAAAGGATGGCAGATTTATCATCAAAGAAATTGATCTAAGCGAAAATATCCGCAGCCGTCTGTCTCGTTTTTGGGATTTTGTTTTTTATCCGAAAGATGAGATTTTTTTCTCATCTCATACCACAATTTCTCAAAAACTGAGAGGGCTGAAGTTTTCAGTTACAATCACCAGGCCACTACGTATCTTGCCGGCATCAACTACCCTTTTCTTATGCGTAAAAAAATAACAAGAGAATGAAAGTAAAAATTAGAACTTTCTTAATCCGTAATTGGGCAATAATTTTGATTGGTCTTTCGGCTTTTACCTTAAGAGTTTGGAATCTTTCTGACCTTTTCTATTTTTCTTATGATGAAGAAATCCCCGCTTTTGTCGCAAGACGCCTAATTATATGGCACCATCTTCCTCTGATTGGCGGTGTTACCCCTTTTGGCTTTCATCTGGCACCTTATTCATATTGGCTTATGTCCATTTTGCTATTTGTTGGAAACCAAAACCCTGTTGTTTGGGGTATTTTTGGAGCAATTGGAGCAATTTTTACCACCTTTCTTGTCTATCTCGTTGGGAAATCATTTATCTCCAAAAGATTGGGCTATTATGCAGCCACAATTTGGGCATTTTCATTTTTGGCCAATGTCTACGATCGTCACCTCTGGGCTTTGTACTGGGGACCGATTACCGCTTTAGTTACTATTTTTTCCCTCTTTAAAATCATCAAGGGCCATTACAAATTCATCTACATTTTGGGCCTCACTTTTGCTTTTGCCATTCATACCGACTTGTCCAACTATGTTTTTGTACTATTTACAGCCTTAGTTTTTATTATTTACAAAATTCCTCTCAAGCGAGACTTTTTTATCGCCTCTGGAATTGTTTTATTATCCTTTCTCCCACTCGTATTTTTTGACCTAAGACATAATTTTGCTAACAGCGCTCCGGCTTTGAGCCAGTTAACCGCAGGTGGCCAAAAAAACTTTAAACCATACCGTATTATCGACTCTACCCTTCTTTTCCCAAAAACGATGAGCCGTCTAATTTATGTTTTTGGGGATAACGAAATTGCAAAAAATTACTCTTACTGTTCTATCCATATTGAAGAAAAATACCAAAACATTCCGCCTCTTGTAGTCGCTTTTTGCGCACTTTTGATCTTAACAAGCTTGGTTTGGATTTTTAAGAAAAAAAATACCGGCTGGATGTTAATTAGCGGCCTAATACTCATTTATTTTGTGAGCATAGAAATTTATGTAATTGTCTTAAAGGGTGAAATTTTTGAACACTATCTTTCGGGTATTTTGCCGCTTCTTGCCCTCATCTTGGCCTGGTTTATTAATCTCATGCCCCAAAAAATAGGCCTAGTCGTTTTAGGTATTTTCCTGATAATTAATTTACAAAAACTATCAGTTGCCCATAGTGGGCTCGGACTAACCGCCAAAAAAGAAGCGATCCAGTACACCATGGACAATATTGGGACAAGCAATTTTTCCCTTGATTCTCTTTCATCTTGTCAAAAATATGCCGGGTATCGCTATTTATTTGCAGCATTTGGAAAAGAACCAGTTAAGAGCTTTGTCGACCCTAATCTAGCTTACCTTTACGGCATAACGCCCGTCGCCGAAAAACACCCTCCAATAGTCGTCTCATTTATCTTGGAAGGATATGTTCCCGAAACAGAAAGCTTTTACCAACGTTTAAAAATGCTTAAATCTCACCAAATAAAAAGCGCTCGCTTTGGCGATATCGAAGTATTAATTTTGGATAACTCAAGTGGATGGTTTGAATAAAACCATCAAGTCTGTCTAGCTGGTCTTCTCTTCTTGATCTGCAGCTTCCTCAGCAGGCGCTTCATCGACCACTCCATCATCAGAAGGCACAGCTGGTGCATCATCCGAGCCAGTTGCTTGGGTATCATCGGAAGCAGCCGAGTCATCGCCAGCACCACCTTGGGGGGCGCCTCCGTCTCCAGCTGGCCTATCCTCTCGGGGTTTTGCTTCATTAACAACCATTGCACGACCGTCAACATCCTTGCCATTTAACTCCGCAATAGCCTTATCGGCTTCTTCATCCGATGACATTTCTACAAATCCAAAACCCTTACTTCGGCCAGTGTACTTATTACTAATAACATCAGCCGATACAACTGTTCCAACGGCTGCAAAAATATCTCTAAGTTTTGCACTGTCAGCTTCGTAAGTTAGGTTTCCTACAAAAAGTCTTTTTGCCATAATTTTTCACTCTCCTTTCTTCTTTAAATCAAAAAATTCAAAATTCATTCGATGAAAATAGTTTAACTTGGGGAAAAATTATTATGAAGAGTCCACGCGATGCACACAAGCTTTTGGTCTGTGTTAATTTTCTACTATCTACACACAAGGTGTCAAGCAAAGGTTAAAAATTACTTCGCGCTCTTTTGAGCCTTAGCAATTTGGTGATCAAGTTTTTTCTGGCTATCGTCTCTGGCCGAGTCAACCTTTGCCCTTACCTGGTTTAAGGTCTTTTCTCCCTTATCCATTGCCTTGTCAAACTCGGATTTTATTTTTTGACGATTGTGCTTGTCTGAAAGAATCACGGCCCCGGCTCCGACTGCTGCCCCAATTATTGCCGCAGCCCCAACTGACCCAGCTCCACTTTTAGTTTTACCGTTTGTCATGTCTTACCTCCTTTCTTACCAACTGACAGTGCCCGACTTAAAAATGTCAAAACACCTACTTTTACAGAATTTTGAATAATTTTGAGATCATCGGTTGAATTTTTAATGTTATTTAAAAGCCCCCGCACTACCCTCAATGTAATGATAATTTCATAAGCGGCTACGACCACAACGAGTGTAATTACAGTAAAACCAATTCCGACCACCCAATAATAAAGCGCTGGTGCATTCATCAGCCACAATTGTAACACATGAGAAATTGCCGCTTTGTGGCAATCATAGGGAAAAATAAATAAATTTAGGTAAAAAATTTGCAAGAAAAAGGATAAAGAAGTGCTGGCTCGTTGGGATGATTTCAGAACTTCAAACTGGAGTTAAGTTGTCAGGTATCTGGAGCTGGTTTCCCAAAAAAACAAGTTCATTCTCGTTCTATATTGAATGATTAACTGTAAGTCTTTTCATTTCTTTTTCTTATATCTAAAACTTCTACGATTTTTTCATCATTGTTTACATCAAAAAGTATTCTATAATTACCCACCCGATAACGAAATTCAGCAGCAGGATAATCGACTAACTTTATCGTTCCAGGCATATAAGGATTCCTCGAAAGCATTCCCACTTTATTTTTAATGTTTATTTGATATTGTTTGGGGATCTTTCTTAAGGATTTTGCTGCGCGGGGTGAATATATGACTGTGTACACAACTAAATTTCTAATTCCTTGTAAAGCTTTTCTGCGAGCACTCCTTTACCAGTCCTTATTTTTTTCTTTTCCTCAATTAAAATCTTAATGTACGTTTTTTCTGTAAGTTCTCTTATGGCTAATTGAAGTTCGTCAATCATGTCTTGTAGCTGAGTGTAGTTTTCTACAGAAGTTAGAATGGCAGCCGGCTTGCCCTGGCTAGTGATAACCACAGGCTCATTCGTCTTTTTTACATCATCAAGAAATCTAGTTAAATCTCTACGCAACTCATGGCTTCCGACAAAAGGTAGAGATAAGGCATTAATCATGTTGAAAATACATTAACATACTCGTTACGGATTTGTCAACAATCGAGGCTAATTTGCTGGCTCGATGGGATGATTTTAGAACTTTTACTTTAAAAACTACTCAAAATTCTTTCTAACCATCTCTAGACATTCATCCAATGTCTGATTTTCAGTGTTTAATTTAATTGCTCCTGCAATGGGGTTATTTTCAACTTTATTAAACAAACTCTCTATTACTTCATCCCCCAAAGGTTTTCTACAACCTTCTTTGACACCTGCTCTTATTTTATCCCTTGCCTGTAACGCCTCTAAAGAAATCTCAAGTTGATAAACCACAACTGGAATATTTCTAGTCCTTCCTATTTCGATGGCCTTTTGAACATGTTCAGGTTTTTTGAAAATCCCATCCATGACTACTGAATAATTCCTGTCTAGTAAACTACTCAGGATTACTAGAGCGGTTTCATTGACCTCGTCCAAAGTTTCATCTTTATATTCAGAAAAGACAGGTTTTATTTTATCAATCGAAAGCCAGACGATTTTTTTATCAAAATCTCTGAGCCTTTCACATAAAGTGGTTTTGCCACTGGCTGGAGCTCCACGGATAATTACTAATTTCTGATTCATATTGGAATTATATCAGAGGCGAAATATGGTGCTGCTCGGATAGGATTCGAACCTATAACCTTTCCCTTAACAGGGGACCGCTCTACCATTGAGCTACCGAGCATCGTACCCTATTTTTAAGAGCACTTATGGGCAAATTTTATCATTTCCGATCTTGAATGGCTAGTATTATGCTATTATCTTCAAATGCGATCAAAGTCGTTTAAAAAATATAGAACCTTTAAGTTTTATAGACAAAACTACCAGCTCCTCGCAGTCCTTTTAGTTTTGATATTCGCTACCGTTATTCGGTTTTGGGGATATGATCACCGGTTTCTTTTGGGGTCAGACAGCGCGCGGGATGCGCTTGTGGCCCGCGAAATGATTGGCCAGCACAAGCTTCCCTTAATTGGATCGTTTTCTTCAGCGGGCCCTTTTACATTTGGGCCGTGGTGGTACTGGTTTGTAGCCGCAACTACTCTTGTTTGGCCAACCAATGTGGTAACACCTTGGGTTTTTACTACATTCTCAACCATTGTCGCTGTCTATTTCTTATACCTCGCCGGAAAATATTTAGGCGGATTTAAAACCGGTCTTTTTACCGCCATTTTAGCCTCAGTTGCCCCAGCAAGTTTGGCCTTTAGTGCCAACCTGACCCAACACACGATGGCCGGCGTCTTTAGCGCAATTTCTATCTGGGGCTTTTTGTATGCTCTTAACAAAAAGTCTCTCAAATCATTTTTTATCCTAGGCGCCTCTTTGGGAATGGCTATTAACATGCACTATCAGGCCCTGGGACTTTTGCCGCTTTTTTCAATTGTTTTTTGGGTTAAGCCCATATCGGTCAAAAAAATATTGCTAATAGGTCTTGGGTTTGGCCTGACTTTTATTCCTCTAATTATTTTTGATATCGGGCATAACTGGCTTAACATAAGAGGCTTGATTGATTTTTACACGACCAGACAATATGCATTTAATGCGCCCAACCGGTGGCTGACCTATGTCTTAGATTTTTGGCCGATTTTTTGGGCTAAATTAATTGGCGGGTCAAAGGTCTATGGCTTTATTTGGATGGGCGTATCAACACTCAGCATTGCTTGGCTTATTATCAAAAGACAAATCTCGCGGCCAGTCATCGCCTTTTTGACCTGCTTTGCCCTTAGTTTTATTATGCTGCGGTATTTCAGAGGCGACCGGCTGGATTCATACTTACTTTTTATGCATCCCTTTATTATCTTGACCTCAGCATTCGCTCTGGGGGTAATTGCTCGCTTTAATAAATGGTTAGCTGTTTTAGCTCTTGGGGCAATTTTATTTGTCTCCTGGCCGCAAGTGATGGGTGAGATTAATATTCAAAGCCGGTCTCAGGTGATTGAACAAATGTCCCAAGATATTGATAAAAAATTTCATGGACAAAAAGTTACGCTTTATGACGGATACTTAGACGGCCTTCACTATAGTTTGCCGCTGGCGCTCTATTTATCAGTTAATGGAAAAATTGCTGATAACTCCACACCTGTAGGGCTTTGCACGGTAAGGTGTTCGTTTAGCGGTCCAACATTTGCCACTTATCACTACTACGAAGTTCCAATCAGACTTGATGATTTGTCGGGTAGACCGGATATCACGCCTTTCTTGGATCAATCAAAGGAAGAAAAGAAGTGGTTTTTAATAACTCCCGGATCGGTTTACCACTCCTCAATTGAGTGGTGGCTACCCTACGCTACTTCTAAATAGTCGCGAAGTTTTTTGGCGCGGGTAGGATGGCGAAGTTTACGGATGGCTTTGGCTTCGATCTGTCTAATACGCTCCCTTGTAACTCCGAACTCCCTACCGACTTCTTCCAAAGTCTTGGCTTTACCGTCTTCTAGCCCAAATCTCAACTCCAAAACTTTAGCCTCCCGAGGCGTAAGTGAGCCCAAAACTTCTTTAATGTGATCCTTAAGAAGAGCTGCCGAGGCTTGTTCAGTAGGTGAGGCTGCCTGATCCGGGATAAAGTCTCCCAGTCGTGAATCTTCCTCTTCCCCAACGGGGGCTTCCAAAGAGGCAGGTTCCTGCGAAACCTTCACAATCTCTCGCACTTTGGTAACGTCAATTTCCATTTCTTTGGCGATTTCCTCATCGGTTGCTTCACGACCCAACTCCTGCATCATCCTCCTAGATACCCGGATGTATTTATTGATTGTCTCAACCATGTGAACCGGAATGCGAATAGTACGGGCCTGGTCGGCAATTGCTCTTGTTATTGCCTGTCTGATCCACCAAGTGGCATAGGTTGAGAATTTAAAACCGCGTCGCCAGTCGTATTTTTCAACTGCCCGAGTAAGCCCAATATTCCCCTCTTGGATCAAATCCAAAAGTGAAAGTCCCCGGTTGACGTATTTTTTAGCAATAGAAACAACCAGCCTGAGGTTGGCTTCGGTCAATTTCTTTTTAGCCGCTTTGTCTCCTTTTTCAGAAAGTTTAGCTAGAGAGACTTCTTGTTCGTATGTGAGAAGCGGTACCCGACCGATTTCTCTTAGATACATTCGAACCGGATCAGAAACCGAACCTTCTTCGATTGTGGAGAGTACTTCAAGCTCTTTTTCTAGCTCAGACGATCCTTTAAGCTCGTCAGTAAGGCCTTCGTCGGTAGTATCAAAAACATCGATTTCTTCGTCCAAAAGCTTGGCATATAGCTCATCAAGCGCTTCAACTTCGTACTCCGCACTCGGAAAAATTGCCAAAATATCATCCTGGGTGACAAAACCAGTTTCGCGGCCTGAAGAAAGCAATTTTTTGATTGCTTTTTTGCGATCGGCTTCGGTTAAGACTTTATCTTTTTTCTTTTCTTTTGGCATAGGTTTATTTAGTATAAAGGTTTAGTTCAAGTCAGACAGTTCCCTAGCTAAGTCTCTAAACTGATTATTAAGTCTTGATAACTCGTCAATTTTAAGACTATCTTCGCCGGCCGTAATTTTTTGCCTCAAACCTTCAAGCTTTTTTTTAATCGCTTTTTCTTTTATCGCCCGAGCCGTTTTATGAATGGCCCTTTCCCAGGCTTCCCAAGAAGTTGATACTTCCCCCAAAGGGAAAGCTGACAACCGATCAACTTCACGCCTTACTGATTCGGGCTTATCCTTGGCAAAACTTGCCAAATCAAATTCGCCTTTATCTTTAAATCCCAGTAAATCAGCGTATGGTCTGCGTATTATAAGCTCTGCGTAGATAGATTTCAAAACCTGATCTTCAAAATCGGCTATTTCAGGCCAACTTTTGAGGCTACAGTCGAATTTTGAGCCTTGCAAGAGAAGGGCAATAAAGTACGATTCTAGGCTATCCGTATCCTTTTGAGGTAAATCTTGCTCGACAATTTTTTGAGGCGCCACTTCAATTCCACCTTTTTCCAAGGCTTTAAAAATCACCTCTTCGGACACATCAAGAGCCCTAGCTAACTTGGATAAATAATGGGCTTTGACTATCTCATCATTTATCCGTCCAAAAATCGGCAAAAGCTCGGCACCAATTTTTTTCTTGCCAACCGAGTCGGTGGCGTCATACATCCGTGTGGCCCAACCCAAAAACCAATCATACACCCCGATCGACGCCTCAACTGTAAGGGTCCATTTTTTAGGGTCATTTTTGGCCATTTCGTCTGGGTCTTTAAAGCCAACAACATTGATAACTCTGATATTAAGACCCGCTCGCTCGGCCATCTCTACGCCTCGTCTGGCTGCGGCATCGCCGGCTAAATCTGCATCAAAGCAAATCACGGCATTTTCGGTGAGCCTTTTGATAAGGCCAATTTGTTCTTGAGTCAGCGCTGTCCCTTTGCTGGCCAACACATTCAAAACACCAGCCTGGTGAGAGCTAATGACGTCAAACTCACCTTCAACAAGTACAACCTGATCCTTACTTTTAATCGCCGCTTTTGCCTGAGGCAAACCAAAAAGCACCACCCCTTTGACAAAAATTGGCGTATTGGGCGTATTAAGATACTTGGCTTCTTTTTGCCCTTCCATCAAAATCCGCCCCGAAAAACCAACGATTCGACCTACCATATCATATAAAGGAAACATAATGCGCCCTCTAAATCGGTCAAAATATTCCCCTTTTTGTGAGGCAACGACCAAACCCGATGAAGCAATTTCTGAGGCCGAAAAGCCTTTTTTGGTCAAAAATTTGTAAAGTGTTTCAAAAGAATCGGGCGCATATCCCAATTGATACTTTGCGGCTGAGGATGCTAAAACACCTCGACCTTTTAGATAAACTCTTGCCTGACTCCCCAACTTATGTTTGGTAAGCAAATAATTATAAAATTGCGCGGCTTTCTCATTGATCTCAAAAAGACGATTTTTAAGATCAGTTTTTTGCTGAGACCCGCCAGTTTTGATTAATTTGATCCCGGCCCGGGCCGCCAATTTCTCCAAAGCCTGAGAAAAATCGATTCCCTCGATCTCTTCTAAAAAAGTAAATATATCCCCACCCTTACCACACCCAAAACAATGCCAAGAGCCACGTTCTGCAGAAATCATAAAAGAAGGTGATTTTTCATTGTGAAATGGGCAAAGCGCACTCATGTTTCGACCCGCCCTTTTAAGAGTCAAATATTCCCCCAACAAATCAACAATATTTACCCGCGTTTTAATCTCTTCAACTTGATCCATTTGTCCCTAGCTTATATTACTTATTCACCTGTTAGTCAAAGAATTATATAATTGCCAAGCCTATAATCGCATTCCTTTGCGTTTATAGAATTTACAATGAAATTTGAATCTGGCTTTGCCTGGTCAAATTTATCTACTAAAGGAAAAGGAATACTAAGGAAAAACCTGGGTGTTTCCTTAGAATCATGAGGAGAGGTCGCATAGTGGCCTAGTGCGCAGACTTGGAAAGTCTGTATGCTCGCAAGGGTATCGAGGGTTCGAATCCCTCCCTCTCCGCTCGGGTTTTGGACAGTACTGGCAGTCTTTTAGTTAAAATTTAACTATGAAATTTACTCTTGAATTACCCGGAAAGAATTTAGAGTTTGACTCGGAACTTAGTGGTCTAGAGATTGGTGGAACAGAATATGCTTCTGGAAAAGAAGGAATATTAATTTATGACCAAACTAAAGGCTTGAAGAGCAACAGTGTTCGTCTACAGATGTCTTCTAATACTAGTACGTTAATTCCCGCTCTCAGATCGCTAAACATCCCCTATCATTCTTACTTCGACCAACGCAATGTTATTGAGTCTCAAAATAACATCACATTCTATTGGGACAAATCCAAACTGGCAGCATTTTATAATCGTTATTCAACTGACCAGCTTGAATTTGCACAACGTGAGACAGTAATAAGGAACGCGGTAAATTTTCTCATTAAACATACCGACGATTTACCGTTAGGCGATGAGCTGCTTGACAAGGTTCTCGAACCAGTAAAGTTGCTTGGTTTTTATGAAGGTTTCCCTATTTTTGACGCTTCGACTGGATTTGCAAAATTACTTTCGAGACTTGGGATTCATGTTGAGCTAGAATCAATCATGGTTTCTACACCTCTAGATAAATATGAGTTTGATGTCTACGAACTTGCCGACAAGATCACTCAGTTAACTGGCATAGAACACGAGAAGAAAAAGAACAGAGTATCCTTTGAAAAAGAAGCTAATTTATTAAAATTGCTTAGTATCAAAAATCTATAAGTTGAGCATAAAAAGTCCTAATGTCGTCTACTGTCTCCCGCCAATCAAAGGTCTAAAGATATTTTTTTAATATTCTTCAAGGCTTTGAGCCACATTTCTTTATCGTCTTTAAAGGTAAGTTGCCCTTCGACTTTTTCAAGCGGCAACCATTTGACTCCACTTACTTCCCAAGCCGTTGTGGCCTCGACTTTGCCTTCGTACTTCATAAAAAAATAGATTACCGTTTTAAAATGTCTTTGCCCTTCCTCAAAATAAAAATAAGTCGTAATCCCGGCTTTTTCTAAAATTTTACCCTTGACCCCTACTTCTTCCCCAATTTCTCGATGAGCGGCAGCTGCTGGCGTTTCGCCCGCCTCAACATGACCTTTTGGGAAACTCCATCCCTTGTGAGCGGAATTTTGGGCAATAAGCGCTTTGATCTCGCCTTTTTTATTTTTTCGAAGGATTATTCCGCCTGCCGATAGCACTTTAATTGTTTTATCCATATAATCTGAAATCAAATACACTTTTGAAACATAAGTATTTTATCAGTGCAGACGTAGCCAGAGTATTGGCAATTGGCGGAACAGTTGGAATCCATGTTGTTTATCCTGTTTATAGCAGGTTTGATTTTATGGGGGGTATTTCCTGGTGGTTTGCCCTGCTTATTAATTCCATCTCGCTCATCTCGATCCCGTTTTTTATCGCTCTAAGCGGGTTTTTGCTTTTAGGTAAAGATGAAACGCCTAAGCGCACTCTCGAACGCACTTTTTGGCGCGTTTTTGTCCCCCTTATCATCTGGACCAAACTTTATTTTATATGGAACTCAAGCTGGCACAAAATGCTTTTCAAAGAAAAAGAGATCGCCACTTTTTTAAGCGGGGGTATTTTCCATCTCTATTTCCTACTTATTATTTTGGGCCTTTATCTTCTTTTGCCGATCTTTCGAACATTTGTAAGGCATGCTCCTAAAAAAGATATCATTTTTGTGACAAGTCTCATGTTAATGCTGGGAATTGTTTTTGCTTTTGTCCAATATCGTTTTGTCAGAGGAGTTTCAATGCTGAATGCTTTTACTTATTGGGTGCCCTATCTGGGGTACTTTCTGGCCGGTTATTTATTATCCGGCTTAAAACTTTCCAAAAAGCAAAATCGGATTTTATTGGCAACTTTTACGCTTGGTTTAGCCTCAACAGTAGCTTTAACCTATCTTAATTTTGTTTGGTTTTTGCAAAATAATCAGGTTTGGTGGTCATCTGGTACCCAGTATTTTGGTGATTTTTTATCACTTAATGTCATTGTCATGTCACTCTCTCTTTTTACCCTTATCATGCAAAAAGGCAACTGGTTTGAAGGCATCAAAAACAAACTTTTACTTCAATTTATTGGCCTCGTTTCCAAAACTGCCTTTGGAATTTATCTAGTCCACTTGATGGTGATTGATTTTGTCGAGGTCAAAGCGGGGTTTGCCATTGTGGATGCTCACTCCGCTCTGTGGCTTTATCTGATTACCAAATACTTAGCCGTCTTTTTAGCCTCACTAGTAATCATAAGCATTTGGAGAAAAATCCCAGTTTTAAAAATAGCCTTAGGAGAGCGATGAGTACACCTTCAACCCGCTAGGATTGAAGAGGAAAAGCAGACTTGCGATAAGCAAGAAAATCTTAAACTCTTGCGTCTAGCAATGTCTTGCTTTAAAAAGCGGAGGGTACAGGATTCGAACCTGTGAGGGATCGCTCCCACGAGTTTTCGAAACCCGCGCCTTAAACCACTCGGCCAACCCTCCGTGCCCCCGGCGGGAATCGAACCCACAATACAGGATCCGCAATCCTGAGGTTTATCCGTTAGCCTACGGGGGCTCGTCGGATCAAAACTCGCTTGTCCACTCCATCAGGAGTTTATCGCTCGTTTGACCTCCTCTTCGAAACCACAGGTGGTTTCGATATAGGACATTTTACCAAAAATGAGTCTAAATTACTCTAGGGGTACCTTGCGTACAAGCCATTCCGAGGCTCTTTCAATCTTGGAAGTAATGGGTTCGGGGCGAAATTTGAGATAGGCCCCGATTTTGGCCTTAAGTTGCTCGATACTGGCATCGCCTACAACGAGTGCCAAGCGTGAAGGAATGAAAAACCTCGTATCAATAAAAAGCACCTCTTCAGCATCTTTTTTTGAAAACCAAAAGCCTTTAAGGTCTCGCCAAAGATAAGCATGTCCGGCCGATACGACCCCATCTTTGACTATTTTATGCTCTACTTTCTGAGGCGGAACAGCTGCTAAAACGTAGGAGACAAACCCAAGGGATAAAATTACAGCCAAAAGTAAGTACTCTCCAAAAAGAAAAACGATTGTGCCGATTACCAAAACTAAGAGCGCGACATTGATATAAAAGATTTTTTTACGTTTATGATACGGTCTGGCCGGTGAGGCCCATTCCAAAAGCGGATGCTGGCCCATAAGCTCTCTCTTTTTAGCCTCGTATTCCTCCTGGGTCAGAGGTTCTACTTCTGGCGGAGCGCTCTCTTTTTTAACTTCGCCGGGTCTACGAAAAAACTTCCTCATAAGTTTATTCTATCTCGTTTCAAATAAAAGTAATACTTTTTTGGGTAAAGTTAGACAAAAGGCGGAGGCGAGAGGATTCGAACCTCTGAGAGCCTTGCGGCCCTAGTAGTTTTCAAGACTACCGCACTAGTCCACTATGCGACGCCTCCTCGTCCAAACTGCTCGTGCTGTATCAGTTCTGTAGATCAGAACAAAAAGCGCACTCGCGTTTCTCCTCCCAATCCGCCTCTGGCGGATTGAAAAGGAGCAGCAGATGAAAGCGGCAACCTCACCAGAGTGAGTTGAAAGCTGTAATCTTGCTGCGACGCGGCGGAGGAGGTGGGATTCGAACCCACGCGAGCCTTGCGGCTCAAGGGTTTAGCAAACCCTCGCAATGGACCAACTATGCGACTCCTCCTCGTCGGAACGACTCCTAATAGTTTTCGTTTCGAAATTTCGAGACTGCAAACTTAGTCGTGCTCCTCCTCTTCAAAAATTCTTATTTGAATTTTTGAGTAGATGGATTATATCAATTTAGCGCGACCGAGCCAATGTTAAGGCCCAAACATGGCTCGCTCCACCTCTTTTTAAAACTTTGATGGAAACAGTATTTTGATTTAGGGGGAGGAAAAATTTTAATCATAGAGTGAATACATTTGAGACAGGCTGCGGTTTGCTTTGACGCTACAAATAAGCTAAATTACCAATATGATTGACTCCCATCAACTTCGTGAACAACAACGCCATGCCTGGAATACATTTTCGCCTGGGTGGAAAAAGTGGGATGAGTTTTTTATGGGATTCTTTCGGCCCATTGGTGAAAAGCTCATTGAAGTTGTTGATCTGCAAGATGGATATCAAGTCCTAGATGTCGCTACGGGTACCGGCGAACCGGGGTTAACCGCTGCCAGCAAAATTCCTAAGGGAAAAGTTGTTGGTACTGATATTGCTCAGGATATGATCAAGGTTGCCAATGAGCATGCACGCGAGCGTGCCATCAAAAATTATGAGGCCCTAGCTCTTGAAACTGAACAGCAGCCTTTTTCTAATGATTTTTTCGATGCGGTTATGTGTCGTTTTGGTATCATGTACTTTCCTAGCATGAGCGAAGGAGTTGCCGAAATGGTTCGAGTGCTTAAGCCTGGTCATAAAGTTGCTCTCTCGGCCTGGACGGAACCCGCCAAAAACCCGTGGGCTACTACGATTAGCGGCGTCATCAATACCATGCTATCTGTACCTCCGCCCCCACCCGATGCGCCCACACCTTTTCGTTGCGCTAAATTTGGGACGCTTACTCAACTTTTTAAGGGTGCCGGCTTGAAGGATATGCAGGAGATAGAAATTAAAGGGCATGTTGCCTTTGATTCACCAGAACATTACTGGGATGTAATGACTGCCGTTGCGCCGCCACTTGTTGCGGCGCTATCAAAAGCGGATGATGCGAAGCGTCGCGAGATTCAACAGAGAGTATTTGAAACAGCTAAAAAATATGAAAGCCAAGGTAAAATTGTTTTTGACTGGAGCAGTTGGGTGGCGGTAGGAGTGAAATAACAAAAATTAAAAAAGAATTTGCCGCTAAAGAAAAACTTTGAAGTCAAACACATATAATAAGGAAATTATGAAAGGAATATTAAGAAATAGAATAGTCACCATTTTAGAGGCCAATATTAGCCAGGAAAATTGGGAAACTTTGCAAAAAGCTTACCGGGAGTTAGGGGAAGAGAGTAAGATGCGACCGACTCAATCCTTTCTTGTCCAAAATAAGGAAACTCCTACCCTCTGGAGAATTATGAGTATATGGGAAGATATGGAGTCTCTACAAAAGTTAAGGCAGTCCGTAGAAACTCCCGCAGGGATCCTAATATTTAGAGCAGCCGGCGCGGAACCTAAACTTGAAGTTTTTGAAGCCAAAGAAGAATTATAATCCACTCATTAGCGGTTAGCTAAGGACTTCAACAAAAAAACTTGAAATCGTCCCCCAGTAGTAGAACACTTCGCGTTCACTACGGGGCATGCTTTCCGCTCCGGTTCCCGCCTTCACTCAAGAGTTTCGGTCGGGCAAGCAAGGCGAGGCGGGCGGAATGGGGGTGGGGATGGCCACAGCACCAGAAGCTATCGCTTCGGTGCTGGGTAAAAATTCCGCTCGCCGACCAGCCAGCCGAAGTTTCAACGCAGGCGGGGGCCAATCAGTTCCGTTCGGATATTTTCAACTAGGCACCGCATTATCTACTTCTTGCCAGAGTAAGTGCCCAAACTTTATTTGCTCCGCCTCTTTTTAACACTTTGGCGGCTTCTTTTAGAGTCGAGCCTGTCGTAAAAACGTCGTCAAAAAGTAAAATATTAGTCCCCTCGACCCTCTTCTGCGAACTTACTACAAAAACTCCGCTGATATTTTTGTACTTTTCTTCCTTTTTTGTTTGAGATTGTGGCCTAGTGTTTTTGGAACGCACCAAAGCTTCGTAAACTGGAATTTTAAGCATTTGGGCTAGTTCTCTACTTATTAACTGTGCCTGATTAAAACCTCGCCAATTTTCGCGACTTTTAGAAAGCGGGATCGGACAAAAAAGATAATTATCAAATCTTAGCCATTCTTTGGACAAATCAGCCACAATCAGAGTGGCGAGCAAATCTTTAAGATCGGTAACTCTACGAAATTTAAACTCATGCACAAGCTTTCTACCGACTCCGTCAAAGATAAAAACTGATATCAACCCATCAAGACCATATACTTTACGACAGCCAGGGTGAGTAAGCCCCGCAATCGCATTTTTGCGACAATGGGGACAAATTTGGAAATCAATAAACTCAATTTTGGAAAAACACACCTGGCAAAGATAGCTCCCTATCTTTCCACAACCAACGCATCGTTTTGGAAAAATGAGGCTTACTAAGTCCACGCTCTAATTTAATCACAAAAAACTCACCCAAAAATAATCGGGCCAAAATTGTAAGCAATTTTGAGAGGAAAAGCAGGCATCAAGTTGCAGCTTTTAAACCAAAAAGCAAGACATAAATGCCTTGCTTTAACGAAGTGGAGATGCCCCGGTGTGACCGGGGGTCCGAAAAAGTAATATTAACAATGTCTACAAGCGTAGCCAGCATTTAAATTTCGCTCAAACCTTAACCAGCTGACAAGGAAAATTTAAGCTAGATTGTAATTTGCTTGGCCCTATCCGAACAATCAAACAAATAGGGTTGCCTTCCGGCTAAGTTGTGACCCAAGCCTCTTCACCGGAAGAAAGGAGCCTGGATCCCACAAGCGCTTAAGCGAATGCCAAAGCAGATCGTGGAGCAAAGGATTGAGCCACGAAGGCTCCAAAGTTCTTTGCCTTGTCAGTTAAATTGCTGACAATATTTTTTAACTTCAAAGACTAACGCACTTTAGAAGTCATATTCGGCTTGCAATTGTTAATGTGCTTCCCCGTCGAAACAATACATCCCCGCGTCGAAGCAAAGTTTTGCTAAAGACGCAAAATTAATTTTTGCTTTACCGCAAACTTGCTTCTCCTTCTCCAAAATCATTATGATTTTGGTTTCGAAATTGCATTGCAATTTCGAGGCTCATTATACCAAAGATGATGAAGACTTTCAACTTTTACCGCGCAATTCCCGCTCTATTTCCCGCGCGACCATGCGCTTTTTAATAACTTGTCTTTTTTCATAAACTTTCTTTGACCGGCCTACACCAATCTCAAGTTTGGCTAAATTATTCTTAAAATAAATAGCCAAGGGCACGAGTTGAAAAGATTTAGCAGAGGTTACACCAATCAAACTTTGAATTTGTCTGTGATGCAAAAGGAGTTTGCGCTCTCGCCTATCTTCAATCCTAGCTCCCATCCACGGATGAATATAGGCATTAACGAGATAAACCTGCCCCTCTTTAAGCTTTACAAAAGCTCCTTCCAAAGATGCGCGACCCGCTCGGATTGATTTGATTTCGGCACCAGTCAAAACAAGCCCAGCTTCCAGCTTGTCGCTTACGTCATAGTGATGAAACGCCCGTCTATTGGCAATACGCATAAATTAATATTTAATAAGCTAAGCTTGCGTTTCTAGAATGCTTGGCATGAATATAATTTAAAGATTAAGGAGTGTTTACCACGATTATAATTCGAAATAAAATGAGAATTAAAGAGTATTCGACTTTAATCGAGTACGATTATAATTTAAAGATCAAATTTTCTTATCTTGGATCCGTCGAGAAGATATACAATTTTTGTCTTCTCATCAACCACAAGATCGACTACACTCCCTAAATCTTTGGAAACATACTGCTTTTTGTATTGACCATCCTTGCCAACGACCAAAATGCGGGAGTTAGAGGGATCCAAAATATATAAATCTTCGGCATTTTCATCGGTATAAAATTCCAATTTGTCTCCCAAATCTTTATCAAGACCCACTATACGGTAAGCATTTGACCCGTCTTTAACTACTTTTTGAAGAGTTCCGTCGCTTCCCAGTATCCAAATAGCGCCATCAACAGAGGACGCAATCGCTCTTTCAAAAGATAGTCCAGTTGGGCCAAAAGCCGCTTTGGAATAGCTGTTTTCAGACGTGGGGGTGTATTTCCAAATAGTATTTTTGCCCTTATCAATCAGGTAAAAATTACTGCCATAAGCAGAAATTGCGGCAACCTGACCCCATTCGCTATCAGGAACTGTTACAAGCTCACTTTTCTTATCAGCTTGTGAGGTTTTGACAACACCCGTGCCATCTTTAAAACTAAACGTTCGTCCTAAGGATAGGCCCATGCTTTGGGCTCCTTTGACCTGGTCGCCACCACCAATAATGACCCCAGATTTGTTAGCAACCCCGACTGAATAAATCGATCCATTGGATGAGTCAAGTACCGATATTTCCCCATCGTCAAAATCCATCTTTAATCCGGCGGCGCCGTTTTTAATGATGTTTAGATCATAAAAAATCTCCAAAGAGGCAAGGTTTTTGACCTGTAAGGAGTCGCTAATCGCTTGAGCAATTTTAGTATTCAATTCCTTCACTTTGGCATTGTTCTTATCTAATTTTTTAGCTTGATCGATTTTCCTATTTGCTTCCTCCAAAAGCACTCTTTTTTCAGTTTGGTTTTGGGAGGCAACTGCTTGATTGTAAATTATCTGAGCTTCCGATAGTACTGTTTCTACTCTTTTTTGGTTTTCCAGATTGCGACTTTGGACCCTCGTATAGATAATACTTATGCCCAAAATCAGAACCAGCACAGAAACAATTGCGATAATCTGTCTTTTTCTTTTATCCCGAGCAGCCGGATCAGGTAAATACCGTGGACTAGAGACTTCTCCCTCCGCTTTTTTCTTCAAAAATGTCAAGGAACTAAAAATCGATAATGGTAAACTGAGGCTAAATTTGGGAACTTTGTCCCAAATCGAATTAATAAGTCCGCTCTCTACAACAGGTACCACCAGCTCAACGGCTCCGGGGACTACTTTTTTAGCGCCCACTCTGACAACCACAGCTGCCAAACTCTGATCGCCTTCGCGCTGACCAACTTGGGCAGTTAATTCCTCAGCTGCATCGTTTAAGCTTCGGTTTTTAGTCAAAGAGTCGCCGACAAACTCCATTAGTTTGGCGTGCGTGGCAAAGTTTCCCGATGCAAACACGTAAACATCATCTTCCTGCCAAAATCCCGATGCAGCTTTGATCAAATTTTGGGCCAAAACTTGCTCTTCTTTTGCCCCTTCGTCATACCCTAAGACCTTATTAAAACTATCTTTACGCTTCAAAAAAACTTGGGCCTTGCCGACAGTTCCTAAATAAATTACTCCATCAACCACAACCCCCATCGATATGGAAAGTCCCCCATCAGGCAACTCACTCCCTAAAAAATCAAGGGTATGAGATAAGGCTTCTTTGACAGCTACTAAATATCCTTTTTGAATTTGGGAAACATACGCAATCTCAAGTTCCCCAAAAAGATCTTTGCCAATTGGCGGCAAGTTACCTACCCCCGCAATATCCATCGCAACAACCAAAAAACCAGCGCCCGGAGCGTCTAAATTGAGATTTTTAGCAAGCGTTGAGGACCAAACAAGATCGTCGCCAGTCGAGACGATTGGCCAAACTTCAGCTTGAGCCCTGCGACGAATTAATTCATTTTTATCCATTGGACAGAATGGTTAGTTATTCAAAGTATTCCGACAGCCAACAAAAGCAGGGCCATGGCAAAACCTACGTTAATAATAGATACAAATTTCAAAATCGGCGAGAGTCTTGAAGAAATTGCTCTGCCCATGAGCTGGACCTGGCGCACAATCAAAAGAGCGTAAGTCAAATAAAAGACTAAAAACAATACGAGAAATGCCTTGATGCCAAACTCAACGGTTAAAAAAGATGCAACGTTCATTTACATCACCGCTCCCAGCGGCTCCCCTTCCTCTTTTTGAAGCTCTTCGGTAATGCGCCTGACCACAACGTCGGGTTTGGGAACAGCCAGGAATTCAAATTCCTGCGACTCTGCGGCTGTCTGAACCAAAATATCACCATAATTAAAAAACGTGGCTATGGCTCCGATTGTTTTGGCTGAAACGTCTTGAATTTGAGAAAGTCGGGCATCCGAAATCGCCTTGTACAAAACGCCATAAAAATCAAAATCAACTATCCGCTCATTGGTCAGCAGATACACATTGAAATACCATTTCAAAAATCGCTCAAATGCATATCCAAAAACTAAAAGATAATAAAAAGCCGTAATAACCCCAACAAATCTGGCAGGTATCAGAGAAAACAAATTAATTGAAACGAGAGACAAAATCGATCCAATAAAGGCCGGCAAAATGAGTAATATTATTACCAAAAGTACCCATGGAATTTGGGTCACCAAATGGGCACGCAGTAAAAGAATTACTTTTTCTCCTTCTTGCTGCGTCTCAAATTCAATAATCGGATTAACAACAAAGTCCCTGGTAGTGCTTGTAGTCTCAGCCATTATGCCTATAATCGTATCATGATGGCTAGCGACAAGCAAAAAGAAATAAGCAATATGTTATTTCTGTGACTGATATAGTTTCCAAATTAAACGCCCACATTCTTCTTTTAAGCCAATAACTTCTTCAAAATTATTTTTATCTATTAACTTTTCTTCTAAGGAAAAGTTTAAAAAGTATTCAACCTCAGCAAGCGATCCTAGAGTAAAAGTTAAAAAATGCCTGAATTCATTTCGGCTATTTCTTGCATAGCCCTCAATAATATTTGCTGGCACCGATAATGATGCCCTGCGTAGTTGAGAAGTTAAACCAAACACTTCAGCCTTTGGGAAAGTAGCCGTTACTTTGTAAACCTTATGGGCAAGCTGATCAGCTTTTTGCCAAGCAATAAGCTTTCTGTATCCAAAAACTTCTGCCTTTTGTTTACTGTTCTGCACTCTATTGTTATCTCTTGCCTATTGCTTATGCCCTATCTCTTATCTCTTATTGCTTATCACTTCTTTTCTATATTGTACAAGCTACTTTGCAAAAAAATCGCCGATGGGGCACGGGTGTTAAACACTGTTTTAAAGTCTGACCCAGAAATATTTATTGTCCCCCGGTTAGTCGATATTGATACGTTGGAAGTCGATCCAGCTTCACTGTGACTTGTCGAAATAGAATAAATGGCTGTAACGGCTCCCCCATATTTACCGGCTTCCGATTTCACCTTATCCTTACTCCAAGTATCCGGAATGCCTTCATTCCAACAAGACTGAGCATCGAGCTGGGCCAGATTATTAATCGCTCCTTTGTCATTTTGATAAATGATCATTGCGTTGACGATGTCGGCAAATTCATCCTGTGAAAGCCACGGGTGGGCGCGACCACACGAGAAACCCGAGCGAGTCTTGTACCAGCCTTTATAAAACCAAGGTGATTTGGCGTATTTGGCACCCTCGTAGGCATTGTCTGGCCAGGTGCCATCTGTATCTTTAATTCCCGTTAGACCCCACTGCGAAATCGTATATCCACCAGACGTGGACGCATAAAAAGCTTTGAGTGGCTGACCGTCTTTAACAAGGACCCAACCTTTTGTCGCGTCGGCTGCACTATTCCAGGCACCACCCTTGGGACCACCCACATAGACTTGGCAGGCCTCGGTTGCACAAATGCTGCCTGCGCCATTGTTTGTTGCGGCTAGTGCATATGACCGCGAGGCAACGGCTTGGGCTTTCAAAGCCTCCATTCCGCCATTGTCAGCCCACGAATTGGGTACCTCGCCAATTCCCTTGATGTAGTTATCCTCAAACGGAATTGAGCCGTAGCCTGTGACATTAATATTGGCCGGCACGCTATACCCTTTGACTAGTTGGGCTCCCGGAAAGTACGCTGCCAAGATTTGCTCGGCAGACTGTCCGGCTTTGGCCCGACCATAAGCGCCGTACTGGCTCATACCGGTTCGGTGCGGGGCACCAAAGGAAAAGGCGGCAAATGCCGGCGAAAAGCCGGGATCATAATCAGGCCGCGAGGCTGGATCATCAGCCGGCGGTACACTTCCCACACTGGTGGGCAATCCGCCGGCTTTGGCAGCAAGTAAAGACTGCACTTTGCCGGATAATACGGCCACATACGCATCGGCTTTGGCCACCTCACCTTTGTAAAAAGTGGCTTGGGAATCAATGTCGCTTTGGGCTTTGGCAAGCTGAGCAGTCTGACTCTGCAGGCTTTTTTTATCTTTTTGAAGCTGGTCAAGCTTGGAAGTAATGGATGATATCAGATCCAAATCTTGCTGGTTTTGCACCTGGCGTAGAGTCAGCTCCCGCAGAGCCTGGCTAAAATGGTCAGCCGAAAGTATCAGGTCAAAAGGCGCTGTTGCACGCAACTTGACATAAAGTGAAACCGTCGCTTGGGCTAAAAGTTCTTTTTGGGTCCCAAGCTCTTTTTCTGTTTTGATAATGTCGGATTGTTTTTTAGAAAGGGCGGCATTTAAAGAATTGATTCGCTTTTTGGTATCGGCGAGCTGTGACTCAAGGCCGGATAATGTTTCTTTGTTGTTTTTGTTCGCCGCATTTAAAGCGTCAAGGTTTTTTTGGATGACGGCCAAGCAAGTATCAATTTCACCAGAGGTGGGATTATCGCAATTGTCAGCCATTGCAGGTATAATTGCCCCCTGCCAAAGAAGGAGTGAGATTAAAAAGATCGTTACTGCTCTGCGTAGAACTTGCAATTTGCTCTTAATTTGAGGCATGCTGATAGGTAAAGCGGTAAATTTAACCTTCTAATTATAGCTTATGACACAAGACAAATTTCTGGGCTTCCAATTTAAATCAATGATGAATTTTTTCAAATATTTTTATTTTCTCTTTGCATTTATCCCATTATTATTTTTCTCGGCGGGTAGCGCAGGTGCTAAAGAAACTAATTACGGCTTCACCACAACTCCTACTCCACTCCAATCAACCGACACCTCATTTGATCTAAATATTAGCCGGATTGAAAATGGCCATAAATATGTTCTTCTTAGAGATGTTAGTGGGCCTGATGACTATAATGGCGGCCCAATAGCGAGATTCATTACCGGTTTGAACGCAACCACCACAGGCGGAACCTGGTCAACTCTTCAAAACAGAGGCGAAGTTTTGTTAAACGCCAACTCTCCTAATGTCGTAATCAAAAATCTCTGCGAAACTTATACATCTAACCCCAACCCAAGTAATTGCCAAACCACTTTTGGCGCCGGAACCAGACATTTTATGTTGATTGATGTTACCAATGTTTGTGTAGGAAGAGACCCAACCGATCCTTGTGCTCAAAAAGGCGTTGGAATGCCCACTTCAGATGACCTTAAAGGCGATGTCCCTTACGGAATCGGAACGCTGGATTTTAAATCAACAGTCAATAGAGACCAAGGCTATAGCATATTGCTTTTCCAATATCCTCACGATCGTTGTCCTAATGATCCTAATGATGATGGTTCAAATAATTATGATTTAGCCAACTGCAATATGGCCATGTCTATCTACAACGTTGTCAGAGATTCAACTTGGACAATACTGGTTTATAAGCCCAATCAAGACAATCC
>Ga0209515_10000295_pt1 | contig 94823 bp, 83 predicted proteins | sample Subgroupgradi54m_FD_187454 | JGI IMG/M metagenome (GOLD analysis project Ga0209515, IMG submission 187454) | Subsurface groundwater microbial communities from S. Glens Falls, New York, USA - GMW60B uncontaminated upgradient, 5.4 m (SPAdes)... ... | reverse complement strand
GTTAAGATGAGCCCCCAAAGCCTACAATCGTAGTGAGATTAGAAACAATAATGGCGGGAATTCGAGTTTCAAAGGTTTCTTTCATGTCTCCCGTTTCGTAATAATGGATATAATAATGAATAAAAGCATCAATTCCTGTTCCTAAAACAACCGGGATCACCACAATGTTCATTACATTCAGCTTAATTTTACAAAGCCAAAGGACCCCCGAAAGAAGAATGAGGCTAGCAAACAAATAGGTGAAAGTAAGCAAGGCTTCTCTAAAAGGTTTAAGCCAAATAATCAAAACGAGCCCTAAAAACAAAAGGACAAAAAACAAAACCCGTGGGGATTCTTTTTTGATCATCTTCACCGTATCGTCTTGCACTAAGTTGCCATCTGCCGCCACAAAATCGATTCCTACTTGTGCTTTGAGGTTTTGAATTCCTCGATGATAGCGGTCCATGCTCTCTGAATCTGCACGCACCATCGAAGGGTAAAGATAGATCGAATAGATGCCCGGCGTATTGTAAGATTCAAAGATACGAATCACTTCCTTTGGAATATCTGCAAGGCTGATGGATGACACCTGAAGCGTTTGTTTCACACTTTCTAAAAAGGCTTCTTTCTTTTTCTTGATCCCCGCTTTCACGAGGGGAAACTTATTTTCAATTCTTTGGAGAATTTCCCTTTTTTCATCGAGATGCGTTGGAAGAAAACGCGTAATCCCCAAAACACGGTTGTAAACCAAATCTTTAGGATCCTTGTTTTGAACATTTTCTTCTATCGTTTGAATGATTTTTCTTTCCTCTTCCAAGTTTTTGGCGATCAAAATCGTAGGGCTAAGCGGCATTTGGGACACCGCACTCACCCTTGAATAGAGCTGATTGGCGGGAAGTTCGCTGGTATCCATCTGCCCATCTTCAAAATAAATCTCGGATTCTTTGGGAATTGAAAAAACAGAAGCCAAAACGAGAAGAATAAAAATTACAATGCCAAACTGCACGCCCTTTCGAGGGTAAAACCAATGGACTACTCTGGGCCAAAAATCAAATTCAAACTGAGGGGGCAAACACTTCTGTAAATTCCAGCCTTTTTCGGTAAATTTGCGAGCCCAAGGCAAAGTAAGTGTGAGCAAGCTCGGCATCACCCACATCATCGAAAGATAATTGAGAAATACTCCTACCGCGCCCACAATGCCAAATTCTCTAAAAACTCCGAACTTGGAGAAAATAAGCGCCAGAAAAGCGCCTACCGTGGTGAGCATCGAAAGATAGGTTGCAAGCCCCGTATTAGAAAAAGCCAATTCACAGGCTTTTTGAAAATCATGGCCTTGATCTCGTTCGTGATAATATCTTGAGAGAAGATAAATACCGTAATCACTCCCCAAGCCCGCGAGAATAGCCGCACAAAAAGCAGAAATAAGATTCAAATGACCCAAGAGAAGGTAAACAAGCCCTCCGCTCCATAAAATTCCCAGTGCCAAGGGACAAGCCACCAAAAACACTGCGCTGAATCGCTTGAAATAGAATAGAAGGATGAGTAAAAGTATGATGGCCACCAACGTAGAAACATAATGAATTTGTTTTCCCACCATCTCTTGCTCTTCGATACTCGATTGGTAACCCCCCGTGTAACCTACTTTCACACTACTTAAACCCGTTGTTTTTCTCACTTCTTGTTCCGTGCGCTGGATTTCTTCCATGACCTTTTTATTAGAATCGAGGTTTTCAGCGGCTTCTTTAGGCTTTACGCGCAAAACAATAAACTTTCCCTCCTGATCGGAAGTTTCTTCTTTTGGCTGGACCCCCGCTTTGTTCTCATATTTTTTTCGGATATCGGAAAAAGTAAGATCGGGGCGGTCTTCTTCATCTGCAAAATCCATAAGTTCACTGTAAATGGGGCTCGCTCCTTTTTTCTCCAAAGCCAAGGAGCGGTCAATGCGCAATTCCATTTCAGCAAGATCCTGCTTATCGAGGTAATACCACTGCCTTTTTTTGAAAAATTCGACAGGGCGTTTATAATCGACATATAACACGCTAGGAAGGGCTTCCAATTTTTGCGCAAACACGTCTGCAAATTGCCGGTTGAGAACTGGGTCTTTTTCTTCCACCGCCACCACCACAAAGCTGGTTCCCCCAAAATATTTATTTTGTTCGTTGAGCGCCGCGACGCTTTCGGTTTCTTGAGGAAGCAAGGTTAAAAGATTGGTTTCCACCTGAAGCTTTTTGGCCCCCAAAAACGCCAAAACACTTGCCAAAAGAGCTAAGAATAAGACGGTTTTGGGGTAGAGCACACCGAGACGGTATATTTTTGGAAATCTATTGCTTTTCATGAAGATATCATGCTTAACATGGGCTTATTTTCGTATCAAGAGCTAGATTGACTGAAATGAAAAAAAAGCTAAAAATTGCGCTTGTTTGCGACTGGTTTTTGCCCCAAATTGGGGGGATTGAACTCCATTTGAAAGACCTGGCACAGTATTTAATCGAGCAAGGCCATGAGGCTCATATTATTACTCCTTACCCGGGAGAGCCTGTTCATGAAGGAATACCCGTCCATCGCATTGCTTCCCGTATTATTCCAAAAATGAAACTTAGTTTCAACTCTAAGTTTTTTAAAGCGCTCGAAAAAATACTCACACAAGAAAAATACGATGTTCTCCATGCTCATTCGGCCGTCGTTTCGCCTTTTGCCTATGCAAGTTTATACGTGGCCCAAAAAAGAAAAATTCCCCATGTCATCACCAATCATTCCCTGCTCGAAAATAGTGCGGGGGTTTTTCGTTTTCTCAATTTTTTTTCTAGGTGGCACCAGTGGCCTCTTGAGCTTAGCTCCGTAAGTAGCATTGCCGCCCAAGGTCTTCAAAAAGCCTCCGGGGGAAAAGAAGTGAAGATTTTACCCAATGGAATCAACCCGCAAGAATGGGAAATGACTCCCCTCAAACATCCTGAAATTCGCATTACTTCAACCATGAGGATTACCCGAAAGAAAAAACCCCTCACGTTTATTCGCAGTATCCCTCAAATTCTTGCGAAGGCTCAAACGGATCGTCCCCTCAAGTTTTGCCTCATCGGAGATGGCCCCCAAATGAAATCGATCAAAAGGGAAATTAAAAAATTGGGCCTTGAAAAATATGTCGAACTTCCGGGCTACCTGCCACGAAATGAAATTAAAAAAGTTTACCAAAAAACAGACCTTTTCGCCTCTCCTACCTTGAAAGAATCTTTCGGAATCGCCGTCTTGGAAGCTCGTTGTGCAGGGCTTCCCATTGTTGCGATGCATTACGGCGGAGTGCGGGATTTTATCCGTTCTGGAAAAGAAGGCTTGCTCGCCAAAAATGAAAAAGAATTTGTTCAACATATTGTCACCCTCGTGAACGAAGAAGCACTCCGGCAAAAAATGGCGGCGAGGGCCCAAAAAAATACAGAGCGCTTTTCATGGGCAAAGGTTATCGACGCCCATCTTGAAGTTTACCAAAGCGCGATGGGAAAAATGAATTTTCACTCCTCGGGCAAGAGGGTGGCTGCTTGAAAGTTTGCCTCACCATTGATATGGAACAGGACTGCCCCCCCTACCTTTCTACCTATCGTGGCATCGAAGAAGGAAGCCCTCGCCTTTTAAAACTCTTGGAAGAAAAAAATATTTCAGCAACCTTTTTTGTTACCGGCGATGTGGCAAAGCGTTATCCTGAAATCATCGACCAAATTGTTAAAAAGGGGCATGAGTTAGCCTCTCATGGCCATACCCATCGACGTTTTGATCAAATGACTGAAGGGGAAGCCGAGCAAGAAATTTTTGAATCTCTCCAAATTCTTCGGCAATTTTACCCGGTCATCTCATTTAGGGCCCCCAATCTCGAATTTCCTGAAAGCTACTTAGTTCTTTTAGAAAAATACGGAGTCCGCATCGATTCTTCCTTGGCCACCTATAAATTTACACACCGTCGCCGCATCCGTAACAAAGCGGTGAGCCGACTTCAACGATTTCCTGCCTCGATGACTTCCTCGGTTTTGCGACTCCCCCAACCCCTTCGTCGTTATTTTTTTTGGAAACTTCAATCTCCAGCTGTTCTTTTTATTCATCCTTGGGAATTCGTGGATTTTAGAAAAAGTAAACTCAGACTCGATTGTCGTTTCAAAACAGGATACAAGGCCTTGGCTTGCATGAGAGAAAATATTGCCTACTTCACATCTAAAGGAGCAAAGTTTGTCAGAATGAATGAGTTGCTTACTCTAAGAAAAGAGGGCTTGTTTTCCACTTCCTAACTACTTTACAATGTAAAATGAGGTAATTTATGTCACAAAAGCATCATTTGACCGCGATTATAGAAAGAGAAGGAGATGGATACGTATCCTTATGCCCAGAACTCGACATTGCCAGCCAAGGCGATAACATTGAAGAAGCGAGAAAAAATCTGATTGAAGCCATTGAGCTGTTTTTTGAAACAGCAAGCCCCTCCGAGGCAACTCAAAGATTAAATCCTGAAATCTATATCTCTCCTCTCGAGGTTGCCGTTGGGTAAGCTTAAAGTTCTTTCGGGAAATGAAATTTGCAAAATTTTATCTCAGCATGGTTTTGCAGAAATCAGACAAAAAGGAAGTCATCGGATCATGCAGCTTCTACAAGAAAACACCACGGTCACAGTACCTGTTCCTATTCATAAAGAAGTCAAACTAGGAACCTTGCAATCCATCATTCGACAATCACGGCTCCCCCGCAATCTCTTCGAGATTTCTTAAAGGCTTAAACCCCATTAAAATGGAATTTAAATACCCCACCACGAGAAAGGGAACGGTATGCACTACATGAATAAAAATACCCAAGGCAAATGCCTTGGAGGCTTCCAATCCCAAATACTGATAAATTAAAATGGCTGTCGCTTCAAAAAGGCCAACCCGACCCGGGGTTAAAGGAAGCGTTGTGGCAATGGCGAGGGCGGCTGCCATGAGAAGAGCCCTGGGAAAAGAAAAATCCACCCCCAAACTTTTTTGCACCATCCAAATGGCCATGACCTCGCATAATTTTATGCCAAGGGCTAAAGCAAAACCCGCCAGACTTTTTGGCACGGAACGTAGGGCATGTAAATGATAAGCCCAGTGGGCCGCAAAATGGAATAATTTGCGCCATCCCACCGGAGCAAAATCTTTGTTTTGATTGAGATTCCGGTATCGAAAGGCAAAATAAAAAACAAGGAGGTAAGCTCCCAAGACAAGCAATACCAAGCTCTCAATGCCTTTTTGCATCCAATCAGGAAAAGGAAGTAAAAGGGCCATCCCCGTGAAAACAGCTAATTTAGCCATTCCATCAGAAATTTGCTCTAGCGTGAGTGCAGACAAGGCCTGGCTTGCACCTATTTTTTCACGTTTTCCCACCAGATAAACGAAAAGGGCATGCCCTCCCCAAAAGGGAACAAGACTTACCGTCATCGAAAAAATCGACACAATTTGAAACATTCTGAAAAAGGAAATAGGCGCTTTTGGGGGGAGAAATATCTTAAATTGAAACGCACTCAAAAATAAAATGGCCAAAGTGAAACAAGCCCCCAAAAATAAATAATGAATCTGGACTTGTCGAATACTTTTTAAAAACTCGGCGAGGTCAATTTTTAAAAGGCACAAATAAAGGAGAAGGGTAGTAAGCAATACGGCGGCAAGTCCTAAGAGAATATTCTTAGAGGGGGTTTTAAGGGTCATCTTGTTCCCTCATTTAGCTGATCCTAAAAAAATGTGTATAAAGAGCGGTCGATTAAATGCTTTTTTACAAATCGAAATCCCTTGAGAAAGGGAACTTTCAAAAAATTTTCAGTGATGAGGTAGGAAAAAAGCGCATAAAAAATGCCCAAGAGAAGATCAATCCCATAGTGATGCTGCAAATAGAGCGCTGAAAAACACATGCTCAAGCAATATAGGCCCAGTAGCCATGGAAGTTTTCGATTCAGCTGAAAAGAATAAAGAAAGCCCAAGGTGGCAAAACCTGCATGCATCGAAGGAATAGCGCCAAAAGGAACCGGCGAAATTTGATAGTTCGAGGTAAATAAGTTTAAGCCCAAAATCTCATCAAAACGAACCAAACCCGCAGCATCTCCGGGCACGGGGGATAAAGGCTGCCAAAATCCATATTTAGCTACAAACCAGGGGGCCGCACTAGGATAAAAATAATAAGTGGCAAAGGCAAAAATATTCATCACCAAAAATGCCAAGGCAAATTGGGCTGCGAGCTCATCCGAAGAAAACTTCCAAAAAGAAATTAAAAGTAAAAGAACCACGGGAACATGTAACAGGTAAATAAATCCGCAATACACATCGAGAATCGGATGATTAAAAACCCGAAATAAGAATTGATGGAAATGATAAAGATGCCCCCCCTGGCTAATGCCAAATAAGTTTTGGTCTATTTGATAAGGTCCTAATACATGAATGGGCAGGAGAGCTTTGAAGGGAATATATTGAAAAAAATCATACATGAGCGCGTAAAGAACAATGGGGAGGGCAATGAGAAGAAGTCTGCGGCTTAAAGGATGCATAAAATAACAAATAAAAATAGAACCAATAAACAATAAGTGGATTTTACTCATGCCATGGGTGGCAAGCTTCAAACTCACGAAACCCATCACAAAGGAAAAAATGAAAAGGGCCCCCAAAAGATTGGGAAAAGAAGAAGATTCAATAAAACGAGGGCTGGAGAAGGAAACTTCATTTTGAATTTTTTCATCAAATGACATGGTTTATTTGCTTAGCACAGGCAATTCTTCGCTAGATTCCACTCCCAAGCGATGAAGTTTAGTTTTAAAAATGACATCCCAGAAAGGCGAAGAGACTCCAAAGCCTTTCTCTTCTTCTTGAAAATGGTGCTGAAGGTGGTATTTTTTTAAATATCTCCCCCAAGAATTTTTAAAAGTAACATGGTGCACGGCATAGTGGGTCATATCATAGGTTAAATAGCCCAATCCGAATCCTATCAAAAAAGGTTCAAAAATTCCGGGTGGCAGAAGCCAGGAAAAAAGAAAATAAAACCCAAATGCCAAGGGAATGCTCATGGCAGGAGGCATGACCAAGCGAGTAGAATCGTTTGGATAATCATGATGGATTTGATGGATGATATAAAAAAACCGCTTGAAGGATTTATGGGTGGGTTGAAAATGAAAAAGAAAACGATGGAGAAGATATTCTATGAGGCTCCATACAAAAGCGCCGACTCCTAAAAAAAGGAGAAAAGAAGCCCCTGAAAAATGAGGATATGAGAGGGCTTTCCATAAGAAATAGCCTCCCCAAGGCAGATAAATCATAAGAGGGATCGACCAATGAACATGTGAAAAAAATTCACAAAAATCGCTTTTAAATAACCTCACCGTTTCGTCTTTTGCAGAAAGAACTTTTGCCATGGTTTTTCTCTATTCCAAACAGCCGGCAAGGTCAATGCAGGAGAAGTAAAATAAATGTTGCCAGGCTAGAGCACTCTCCCTTAAGGTAGCTCCATTAAATGAGAAACGATTATATCTATAGCAACGAGGGAAACCCTCATCTATTAAGGATGCGCCAAATTTTGGCTGCTCATCCTGAGGTAAAGAGCCTCTTTGGCCATAATCCTTGGACGGCTTTTTTTACCGTATTGATTGTAAGCTTTCAACTTGCCTTGGCGGCGTGGCTGAATAATTCTTCGGGCTGGGCCCTTTTTCTTATCCTTTCTTATTTCGTGGGGGCCACGGCCAATCATGCTCTTTATGTGGTGATTCATGAATGTACCCACAATTTAGTGTTCAAGAAAACCCTCTGGAATCGACTGCTCGGTATTTTTGCTAATTTTCCCCAGGTGGTTCCTTCCTTCGTGCAGTTTGCAAAATACCATACTCTGCACCACAGTAATCAAAGTGAATATGACTATGACGCAGATTTGGCGAGCCACGCGGAAGCCCGATGGATAGGAAACTCTCCTTGGAAAAAAGCCCTCTCCCTGGCTTTTTTCGGAATGGTTCAGGGAGTGATTCGTCCTCATCGCTTGAACAAAGTAAAATTTTGGGATGCCTGGTTTGTATTGAATGGGGTCGTTCAAATAAGCTTCATGCTTATCTTCTTCCATTTCACGGGCTGGAAAGCCATCTCATATCTCATGCTTTCCACTTTTTTTTCCTTAGGCTTGCATCCCTTGGGAGCCCGCTGGATTCAAGAACACTATGTGATGAAAGAAGGCCAGGAAACCTATTCTTACTACGGCCCCTTAAACAAACTATGCTTCAACATGGGCTACCATAACGAGCATCATGATTTTATCCGAGTGCCCTGGTCTTCCTTGCCAAAGATCAAAAAAATAGCTCTTGAATATTATGAGCCGCTCTATGCTCATCGTTCCTGGACCCATCTGCTCATCCGCTTTATTTTCGATGATCATTTAAGCTTTTTTTCGCGTATTGTGCGCCCTAGCAAAAAAAGAGTTCCTCACCCCCTTACACCGCCCTCCTCTATCTTATCGATTGACATCCCCCTCCCCTAATGTCATGTATGCAAAAACACTGAAGGTTTTTTCCATTATTTGTAGGAAGAGGTTTAGGATTTCTCTTTATGGCCCCAGAACAAGATCTTGATAAGCTGATGGATAGCCGACATCAACTCACCAATCTTGGTGGAACCGATATTTTCTCCAAAGCTTACGAATTCCAAAAAATTATAGAACCGGCAAGAGAGGCAGGCCTTTACCCCTACTTTCAGCCTCTTGAGAATAATTACGGCCCTGAAGCCATCTTAAAGGGCAAACGCGTCATTATGCTGGGTTCCAATAATTATTTGGGGCTTACCACCGACCCACGGGTGCGAGAGGCAGCCATCGATGCCATTCAAAAATATGGCACCAGCATGACAGGTTCTAGGCTTCTTAACGGCACCCTCGAAATGCATGAAATTTTCGAAAACGAAATCGCAGAATTTTTAGGCAAAGAAGCGGCTTTGGTTTTTACCACCGGTTATCAAGTAAATATTGGGATTATTTCTGCCCTTGCAAGCTCCGGCAGCACCCTTATTTTAGATGAACAAAACCATGCCAGCATTTTTGATGCCGCAAATTTGAGCGGGGGAAAATTAAGGCTCTTTAAGCATAGTGATATGGCAGACTTAGAAAGGGTCATTTCCAAAATTCCCTACCATGAACCTAAATTTCTCGCCATTGATGGTATTTTCAGCATGGAAGGAGATATCACCCCCCTTCCCCAAATTATCGAAATTTGCAATAAACACCATATACGACTCATGATTGATGATGCCCATGCCTTAGGCGTTCTTGGGCCCAGAGGAGAAGGAACCGCTGCTTATTTTGGTCTCACACAAGAAGTAGATTTGATTATGGCCACTTTTTCTAAGTCATTTGCTTCAACCGGAGGCTACGTGGCAGGCGATAAAGCCATCGTCGATTATATCAAGCATTATGGCCGATCCATGATTTTTTCTGCTTCTCTTACCCCTCCTAACTTAGCTGCAGCCAGGCAGGCCCTTAAGATTCTGATGAAGGAGCCTGAAAGAGTTCTGCAGGTAAAAGAAAATGCAAAAAAACTAAAAGAAGGTCTTCTCTCTATGGGCTGGCAAGTGGGTTTAAGTGAAACCCCTATTTTACCGGTTCATGTAGGAAACGATATTACTACCTTGATGCTCTGGAAGGATCTGATCGAAGCTGGAGTCTATGTAAATCCTGTTCTTTATCCTGCCGTAGAAAAAGACAAAGCCATTCTTCGTGTAAGCACTATGGCTACCCACACCGATGCCCATATCAGCCAGGCCTTAGAAGCCTTTCAAGTGGTGGGTGAACGCTATAGGGTGATTGAAAAACGCGCCAGCAATGCCTCCCGTTGATTTGGAAATTATCCCGGTAAAGTCTAAAAAAGACTATAAGGAGTTTATTAAACTCCCCTACCAACTTTATAAAGAGGATGCCCATTGGATTCCTCCCCTTTTCTTAGAGCGCTGGGAAGCCATTCATCCCAAAAAAAATCCTTATTACCAACATGCCCTTGTGAAACTCTTTCTTGCCAGAAGAAAGGGCAAAACGGTGGGAAGAATTTCAGCTCAAATCGATTTAGAATATGAAAAATTTTATAAAGAGCGGCTGGGACAATTTGGTTTTTTTGAATGCGAAAATAACCCTGAAACTTCCCATGCCTTGTTTCAAGCAGCAGAAAATTTCTTAAAGGAAAACGGGGCACTTAAATTTCAAGGACCTTTTAGTTTTTCCATTAACGAGGAAACAGGTCTTCTCATCGAAGGCTTCCAAGAACCTCTTGTTATCATGATGCCTTATAATCCGCCTTATTATATCTCCCTCATTGAAGCGGAAGGGTATCGGAAGGTCAAAGATTTATATGCTTGGAAATACATCATGGGGCAAGTTCCCAAAGACCCGATGGAAGTCGCAGAGCAAATCCGTCAGTATCCCGGACTCACTTTAAGAAACCTCAATATGAAGAATTTGAAAAATGACCTCCTGAAAATTGTCGATATTTTAAATTCTGCCTGGTCTGAAAATTGGGGCTTTGTTCCTTTTACTGAAAACGAAGTCGATAAAATGGCCAACGATTTAAAATTATTTATCGATCCTAGTGGGGTCATTATAGTAGAATTAGAAACTAAGCCCATTGCCATGTGTGTGGCGCTTCCCAATATTTATGATTGCATACAAGATTTAGGCGGAAAACTTTTCCCCTTCGGTATCTTAAAACTCCTCTGGAGGATGAAAAAGAAAAAATATCGCTCTGGACGTCTTATTTTACTCGGGGTTAAAAAGGAGTATCGAAACACTGCCTTGGGGGGCTTGAGCATTCTCCTTTATGTAGAAATTCAAAAAAGATGTCAGGCGGCCGGAATGAAATGGGGAGAGCTTTCCTGGACCCTCGAAGACAATAAGAGAATCAATACGGGGATTGAGTTTATGGGAGGGAAACGCTACAAAACTTACCGTATTTATGAAAAACGAATTTTATGAAAATTTTTATTACCGGTATTTCAGGATTCTTAGGTTTTCATCTAGCTGAAGCCCTTTATCAGAAAGGACATACCCTTTATGCCCTCACCCGAAAAAAGAGCGAACTTTCACATTTAAAGCACATTCCTTTCCACTCTGTTGAAGGATCTTTAAGCCATTGTGAGAATCTTCCAGAAATATTTTCACAAATGGATGCAATTCTTCATACCGCAGGGAAAATTAAAGCCCTCTCTAAAAAAGAATTCGAAGAAACGAATACCCAAGGGACACAAAATCTCGTCCAAGCTGCCTTGCAAGCCTCGCCCGCGCCTAAAACTTTTATCTATGTTTCAAGCATTGCCGTGCTTAACCCAAGTTTAGATGGAGACGACTTTTGCCTTGCTTCGAAACACTGCCATCCTCTTTCTTGGTATGGTCAAAGCAAATTAGGCGGAGAAATTGCGCTTCAGGGGCTTCAAGGTAAAATTCGAAGTCTTATCTTGCGTCCTCCTGTTTTGTACGGCCCTCGAGACAAGGAACTCCTCGCCCTTTTTAAAAGTATAAAATGGGGCTTTGCTCCTTTGTTTGGAAAAGGGAATCATCAGCTTTCAATCTGTTACATAAAAGACGTGGCAGATTGCCTCGTGGATCTCATCCAAAACCCTCCTCTCCAAGATGAAATTTATTGTTTGGATGATGGCAGCCTTCATACCTGGAGAACCTTGGTCGAAGAAATATCGAAGGTGATGGAAAAAAAAGCCCGCCTGCTTTCTATTCCAGCTTCTCTTTTTCAAATGGGAGCCCTCTTCTCAGAGGCTTATGGGCAAATAACTTCCAGGCCTCAAATTTTCACCCGAAATAAGATTTTAGAAATGAAACAAAAATCATGGATCTGTGGTTATCAAAAATTATTTAAAAACCGAGGATGGAAACCTAAAGTGCCTTTACGAGAGGGCACTCAATTAAGCTACAATTTTTATCAACAAAACAAATGGCTTTAAAATAGGCTCAACCTTTGCAGGGTCGTTTGGACTTTCAAAAGAGAACCCATCTCTCCTTTGATGGCAATAGCCATTTGAGCACAAACGAAGGGACATGGCAAAGACAACAAGGAATAGTCTTTCCATTGAACCACTTGATGTTCGGCAAATTTAAAAAGAGGAATTTCAACTTCTGAAAGTGATTGCCAGAGTCCATGGCCTATCGCTTTTAAGAGGGCTTCTTTGGCCGTCCACAATTGATAAAAGCGAGCCATCTTCTCTTCTTCCACTTCGCCCACATAAGCTTGTTCTTTCAAGCTAAAATGCCTCCGCACGATGGCATCAAACTTACGAGCGGAGTTCATATGCTCTATATCTACCCCTATTTCATTTTGTGTGCTGAGAGCAATGGCGCCTAGCTCATGCGAATGGCTCACATTAAAATAAAGGAATTTACCCTCTTTTAAATTGTTAATGTAAGGCTTTTCATTTTTATTATAACATATCTGAATGTCATTGTATTTTAATTTTAAATTTTTACTGATCAAAATCCTAAGAGCTGCACGCAGGCCCACAAATTGAAGGCGATTTTTTTCAAAATAAAAATTCTGGGCTTTGAGCTTTTCTTCTTCATGAAGCATGGAATACAACTTCTCACCGATTTCCGAAAAATTTTTCAAAGAAATCAGCCACAACTGCAAAGGATATTCTTCCAAGCATGGAAAATTTTGCTCCGCCAACTTCCATTCAAAAGATGGGCTTGTTTTCACAAAATGAACTTTCTATTTCTTCGGAAATAAAACTTAAAACTTCCTGACGTACACTCTGGACAAAAAAATGATCTCCTTCAAAGTATTTTTGCTTGAAGCTGGCAGTGGTGAGATCTTTCCATGCGCTAAGACGAAACTCCTCTACTTCTGCATCTTGTTTTCCCCCTAATATTCTAAAAGGAATATCCAAAGGAAACTCTGGCCCATATCGGTAGGTTTCCAACATTTTTAAATCCGCTCGAATCATGGGAAGCAAAAGCTGCATGAGTTCTTGGTGTTCGAGCACTTCAAGCGGAGTTCCTTGAAGACGCTTCAATTCGAGCAAAAGTTCTGAATCTGGCAAAAGGTGTAAATTTTTATTGGGTTTTGGGGTAAGATGGGGGGCTCCGAAGGCCGAAAGAAAAAGAACGAAAGGAGTTTGCATCTGATTTTTTCTCAAAATCCGAACCCATTCAAAAGCGAGTAGGGCTCCCATGCTATGGCCAAAGACGGCAAAGGGCTTACCCAGAAGCGATTCGCAAGATTTTTGAAACTCTAAAATAAGTTCCAGCAAAGAAGAAAAAAAATTTTCACCGAATCGTCGCCCTCTTCCCGGCAACTCAATGGCATGAAGCTCAATATCTGGGCTCAATAAAGAAGGCCATAAACGATAGAGAGAAGCAGCGCCTCCCACATAAGGAAAACAGAGAAGCCTGTATTTTGCTTCTGGACGAGGCGAGAGGCATTCAACCCAACAATTTGAATTTAACAAATGCATGGAAACTTACTGGATTAAAACAGGACTCAGCTCATTTTCGGCAATCAGGTGAGAGGGTGGATTTTGAGCCTCCTCCATTTGAATCACCAGATATTCAGCAAGTTGTGCGATGCTAGGGCCTTTGAGCAAAAAAGCCATTGTTAAAGTAACCCCTAAGCTCGACTCAATATCATTTTTCATTTCGATTGCCATGAGGGAATCAAGACCCAAGGTATTTAAGGCTTGTTCCGTGGCCAAACTTACGGAGGTAATTCCCAATACTTTTGCCACCCTTTCTCGGATTAATTGCACAAGAGCTGTTTTACGTGCTTCACCTTGCAAAGCGATTATCTGGCTTCGCGACTGGATAGAAAACTTCTCCAAGCCCCCTTGCTTTTCAGAAGGGATTCCTTGAATTAAAGAAAGAAAATGTTGCGTGAAGGGTTTTGGCAGCAATAAAGCGAGTTGATTCCATTGGGCTTCCAATACCGTAATTTGAGAAACATCTGTATGGTTTAAAATTTTTTCTAAACAGTCTAAAGATTGCTTAATCGAAAGGGCTTGAATCCCTTTGGCACTTTGTGAAGCCTTTGCCTGAGCACGAGCTGCCATTCCCACTTCAGCCCAAGGGCCCCAATTAATTGCCAAAGCTGGCAAACCCAAAGCTCTACGGTAATGTGCAAAAGCGTCTAAAAAAGCATTGGCAGAGGCATAATTGCCTTGGCCTGGAGAACCCAAAACAGAAGAAAGGGAAGAAAACATCACAAAAAAATCGAGGGAAGTTTTTTGAGTGAGAGTATGTAGATTCCAGGCACCCTTTACTTTTGCAGCAAAAACTTTTGCAAAACGTTCTGCATTTTGCTGAAGAAGCACTCCATCTTCTAACACACCTGCGGCATGAATAACGCCGCAAAGAGGACCTAAATCTTTTTGAATAGCCCCTAAGACTTTTTCAAGGCTCTTCAGATCTGCCACATCTCCCTGATAGACTTGAATAGAACTGCCTTCACGGCGAAGCCTTTCAATACAGGCCTCTGCCTGGGAAGAGGGAGCGGATCTGCCCAAAAGTGCGAAATGTCTAGCCCCTTTCTGATGCATCCACGAAACGAGCTCTAGACCCAAATCACCTAAACCTCCCGTAATTAAATAAGTGCCCTCTTGCTTCGCAAACAAGTGAAGAGAAGTTCGCTGGGGAATCACGGAATGAGGAAGTGTGATGAGCACTTTCCCGATATTCTTTCTTTGGGCCATATAGCGGAAGGCTTGAATAGAATCGACAATAGGGAAATCGGTGTGGGGTAAGGCTTGAAGCGAAGCTTGTTTAAAATACCCCATCAATTCAACTAAGAAGATATGGATCCAGTCGGGCCTTTCACGTAAAACACGGTCCAGATCAATGGCAAAATAGGACAGATTATTTTGAAAAGGAAGCAATCCTATTTTGCTATTTTGATAAATATCGATTTTCCCGATTTCTAAAAAGCGCCCGTAGGCTCCCAATACAGAAATACTTTTGGGAATAAAATCACCCGCTAAGGAATTCAAAACCAAATCGACTCCTTTTCCTCGCGTAATGCTCATAATTTCATCGGCGAAATCGAGGCTTCTAGAGTCAAAAATATGATCTCCCCCCAAAGTTTTCAGATATTCTCTTTTTTGCGGGCTTCCCGCCGTGGCAAAGATCTCTAAACCTGCCATCTTGGCAAGCTGGATCGCAGCAATTCCCACTCCTCCCGCTCCCGCATGGATAAGAATTTTTTCGCCATGCCTCATCCTTCCCAAATGATTCAATGCATAATGCGCGGTGAGATAAGCAATCGGAATAGTAGAGGCCTCCTCAAAACTAAGATTTTTAGGTTTTTGAACGACAAACTCCTCGCGAGTACTTACTCGATTGCCAAAGGCAAAAGGAGCCACGGCGATCACTTCATCTCCGGCTTTAAAATTTTTAACTGAGCTCCCCACCGCTAATACCTTGCCAGAGCATTCAATGCCAATGGGGGTGGGTCCGTCCGAAAGCCCCGGGTAAAGCCCTAAAACTTTCAGTACATCGCTAAAGTTGAGGGCAGAGGCATAGACCTCGATTTGCACTTCTTGTGGAAGAGGAGCTTGAATTTCAATAGGTTTCAATTTTACTCCCCCCAAAACACCGGCTTGAGTGATTTCCAAGCGGTAATTTGTAGAAGGAATATTCAATATTTGGTCCACTTCACCCGATTCTTCAAGATAAGAGGCTTTTTTGAGGCGGGCCACATAACGCTGGGAGTTCCGGTATACAATTTGATCTTCCTGCGAAGGCGATAGCATCTCTTGAACTAAAGCCTCTACTTCGAGAGAATCATGAGACACGTCAATGGTTTTACAGCCAAGCTCCGGGTGTTCTAAACGAAGGGTTCGCGCAAAGCCCCACAAACTAGCCCCTGAGAGTTGCGTATTTTGAATCTCTATGTCTTGGGTATTTTGAGTGAGAATCCAGAGAGGAAGTTCAAAATTCAACTGAAGAGAGCTTTGAATCCAATGAAGTAAGCCAAGGCATTCCTTCTCTTCGGTAAGAGAAATCGTCTTATTTTCTTCTTCTAAAACCGCGGAATAAAGTAGCCCTTTAAAATTTTTCTTGAGATTTAAAAAATCTTTTAAAAGAAGGTCAAAATCTTCGCGAGAAGATGGGTTGACCCTCCATGTATAAGGAGGGTCTGATCGATAAGTCTCGCCCCATTTGACTTCGAAAATTTCTGCGCCTTTTTGCCGCATCATTTGATGAAGTTTTGTATCAAAAGCACTCCCATGGTGAAAACTGATCCAGGTTCCCGAAAGAGCCGAATCTTCGATGGGAGAATCATATACTTGTGGAATCCAGCTGATTTCGTAGAAATAATCTTCTTTCTCGGCCTGAATGTGCTTTGAACCATTTTGATGGGAAGCAAGCGCCATTAACTCTAATTCTTGAAGCTTAAGAAGTTCATTTCCTTCTTTATCAAATAACTCCAAATTCACTTTTAATTTTTGAAGATTTGATCCCACTAAACTCACATGAGCCCATAACTCCGTAGGACAAGACCTAAAGAACTCAAGCATAGAAATCCCCGAAGGCAAGTAGAGTGCCTTTGCAAGATCCTTTTGCTCGGCAATTAAGGCCGCCACCAGTTGAAAGGCTGCATCTAAAATGGAAGGATGTGAAAAATATGTTTTTGAAGTACCCGTAATTTCTTCGGGTAAACGAATGGAGGCTAAAGCTTCTTTATCTCCCACCCAGATATGATTTAAAGCTCTAAACGCAGGGCCATACTCCAGGCCTTTTTCATGCAACTGGTCGTAAAACAAAAGACGATCGATTTTTTGGGGGCATTTCTTTTGAATTTCCAAAAGCGAAACAGTCTTTGAAATAGAAGTTGATTCTACCCCTGGCTTTTCCAAAATACCTGTTACATGTTCTTTCCATGCTTTATCTTCACCGAGGCCCATTGATCGACTCAAAATTTTAAGATGGGCTTCTTTTTTCGTCTCGGGGGTCAATATAAAACTTAATTCTTTGGTCCGCCCCCTTTCTAAGAAAAGTGCTTCTTTCATGTGAAAGTTCTTAATCTTCAAGGGGCCTTCTTTCCAAAGCTCTCTACCGGCGGCCAAGGCCATTTCTACATAAGCGGCAGCAGGGTAAATAACCTCCCCCGAAATGGCATGATCTTTCAAATATGGAAAATACTCGAGATCGATTTCTTGGAGATATTGATCTAACGGCAAAGGAGAGCACAACTTTTCACCTAAAAAAGGATGGACCGATAAAGCAGGGTCCCCATTGCCTGCCCTTAGACTACCCAAATCAATCCAGTATTTCTCTCTTTGAAAGGGATAGGTAGGCAAGGCGATCTTCGAGGGTTTTGGATCTTGATAAAAAGCCTTCCAGTCAGGAAGGAGGCCTTGCAAATAAAGACGCCCGCAAGCTTCAAGCAAGTTTCTTTTTTCATCTTCGCCCTTTTTCAAACTCCCTATCCAGCTAACATTGGAGCTCGAAAGGCATTTGCGAGCCATGCCTATCAAATGAGCTTGAGGCCCCAATTCTAAAAACACTTCACATCCTTCTTGTGCGAGCGCTTCGATTCCTTTTGAAAATTGAACGGCTCCTCGTAAATGTTGCCGATAATATTTTGCATCGGGTTTTTCACCTTTAGTAAAAATTTTCCCGCTGAGATTTGAGACAAGCTTCAATTGGGGCTCACAAAATACGATCTCTTGGGCCTTTTTTTCAAATTCATCTAAAATAGGATCCATCAGAGGAGAATGAAAAGCATGCGAAACGTTTAAAAGTTGAGTGGCAATTTTCTGGTGAGAGAAATATTTCACAAAAGCTTCCACACGTTCTTTTTTCCCCGAAATCACCACATTTTTAGGGCCATTGATTCCTGCAATTGAAATTTCTTCCAAAAAAGGAGCAATGGCAGCACTGACCACATCTTCTGGAGCTGCTATAACAGCCATGGAGCCTTCTTTTGGCAGGCTCTGCATCAGCCTTGCCCGTTCGGCAACAAGATAAAGGCCCTTTTCCCAACTCATCACTCCCGCATAGCTTGCCGCAACATATTCACCCACGCTATGGCCCATTACATAATCGGCTTCTATTCCCCACGATTTCCAGAGCTCCGCCAAAGCATACTCTAGCGTAAACAAAGCAGGCTGCGTATAAGCTGTTTCATGAATGAGCTGAGAATCTAGAGCCTCTCCAAACAAGACCTTTAAAAGAGGTCTTTCCAAAATAGGTGTTAGCAAATTTTGAGCACGATCAAAAATTTTTCTCACCACAGGTTCTGTTTCATAAAGCTTTTTGGCCATACCCGGATACTGAGAACCTTGCCCGGTGAATAAAAAAGTAAGTTTGGGTTTTCGTGGTTTTGTCAGCAGAGATTTTTGAATAAGAGAAGGGGCGGATGAAGAAAATTTTCGAAGCTCTGTAAGAAGTTGTTCTTTCGAGTCAAAAATTCCAAAAGCACGATGGTCAAAATCAGAGCGCCCCCTATTTGCGGAGAAAATAAAATCGTCCAAAGCAATTTCGGAGGCTTCCTCTAAAAATTGTGTGTATTGATGAGCAAAATCTTTCAGAGCATTTTCAGATTTTGCCGAAAACTTAAAAATCTGGGGAGAAAGGGTTTCATGTGTTTGGGAGATACTTTGAGGCGGTGCTTCTTGTAAAATCACATTGGCATTTGTTCCTCCAAAGCCAAATGAATTCACGGCCGCATATCGAGTTTGACCAGAAACTTCCCAGGGTTCGAGATTCATAGGAATTCGAAAAGGCATTTGATCCATCGGAATATGAGGGTTTATTTTCTTAAAATGAAGATGGGGAGGAATTTGACGATGCTTAAAAGCCAAAATAACTTTGATGAGCCCCGCAATGCCGGAAGCAACCTCTAAATGTCCAATGTTAGTCTTCACCGAGGCAAGCCAGCATTTCTCCTGAAGAGGATTGCGCCCCGATTGAATGACGGCCGAAATAGATTCTGTTTCGATGGGATCCCCGAGAGGGGTACCTGTGCCATGAGCCTCAAAATAGCTAATTTCGGCCGGGCTTACCCCAGATTCACTTAAGGCTTCCCTCATCACGGCTTGTTGGGCTTGGCTACTCGGGGCAGTGAGACCGTTGCTGTGCCCATCTTGATTGACAGCACTTCCTCGAATGAGAGCCAAAATAGGATCTCCATCCTTAAGAGCATCTGAATAGCGCTTTAAAAGAACTACTCCACAACCTTCGCTTCTCACATAACCATCGGCGGCTTCATCGAAGGTAAAACAACGTCCTTTAGAAGACATCATTCTCGCTTGAGAAAAGACAATGGTCGTTTCAGGTTTGAGAATAAGATTCACTCCTCCCGCTAAAGCTAAATTGGATTCTCCAGAATGCAAGCTTTTACACGCGAGATGAAGCGCCACCAAAGAAGAAGAACAAGCTGTATCGATCGCCAAACTCGGCCCTCTAAAATCAAACAAATAGGAGATACGATTAGCCGCAATACTGTGGGCATTGCCTGTTCCCATATAGGGATCAATTTTATTAAAATTCATGATGTATTGGAGTTGCAGGTAGTCTGTGCTCCCAATGCCAATAAAAACACCTGTTTGAGAACCTGCCGATTTTTCAGGGCACATGCCTGCGCTTTCAAAGGCTTCCCAAGAAAGCTCCAAGAGAAGACGTTGCTGAGGATCCATTCGAGTGGCCTCGCGAGGAGAGATGCCAAAAAAACGGGCATCAAATTTATCGATTTTTTCGAGAAAGCCCCCCCATCGGGTATTCATTTTTCCTGGAGAAACTCCCTGAGGGTCGTAGTAAGTATCTACATTCCAGCGCTCTGCAGGCACCTCAGAAATCGCATCTGTTCCATTTTTGAGAAGTTCCCAAAACTCTTTGGGATTTTTGGCACCCGGAAAACGGCAAGACATTCCTACAATGGCAATGGGGTCCGCGCTTTGTCTGGGAGCTATAGGAGCACGGAGTTTTTCACTCGAATATGCAGCGCCTGAGAGAAAGGTCACCAGACTATCGATATCCGGGTATTGCCAAAGTAGAGTAGGAGAAAGTTTTACCTGAAGCCAATCTTCTAAGTCTCCTGCCAAACTTAAGGCTTCCTTTGAGTCAATTCCATAAAAACTAAAAGGTTTTTTAAGATCAAGCTCCGACTCTTTTAAATTGAATCGCGTAGAGAGCTCTCGGATAAGCCATTGCTGAATGGCTGGCTTACTCTGTTTTTCTTGATGATTCGGCGTAAAGCAATTTTCTTGCTTGGATATCCCTAACGGAATCACAATGGAAGGTAGAGCTTTTTTTTCTTTCCACTGATGAACAATATGAAGCTCTCCTTTTTCATAGGCTAATTTGCAAATATGGCGCTGGATTTTTCCACTGGAAGTTTTGGCAATAGTGCCTTTCTTAATTAAGACAATGCCTTCCACATGAATTTGATGATATCTCGAAATAAGCTCCCTCATTTGAGAGATCATTTCTTCAAATTTTTTACCCCCAGAATCTTCAGAATCGCTCACCTCCCACACGATGCCTAATTTTTCTTCTCCTTCATCATGAAAGGCAAAAGCTGCTCCACAACCCGTTCTAAGTGCTAAGCCACCCTTGTCGATAGTAGTTTCGATATCCTGAGGATAATGATTGGTTCCGCGTATAATAATTAAATCTTTTAATCGACCTGTGATGAAAAGTTCTTCCTCCGACAGAAACCCAAGATCTCCGCTGCGAAGAAAAGGGCCTCGTTGATCGGCTGTAAAAGCCCTAAAAGTCTTCTCACTCAGTTCCGGTTTTTCCCAATACCCTAAAGCAATGCTAGATCCTGAAACCCAAATTTCGCCCACCTCGTGAGAAGAACAGGGTGCCATAGTTTGCGGGTTCACAATCAAAATTTCTTGCCCTTTTAACGTGTGCCCGGAACTTACCAGTTCGCAAAATTCTCCAGGGATTGAACTTAACTTTATTTGATGAGAAGCCAATGTTTTTGAGTCAATTTTTTTGGTAACAAAGGGCCTAAGTTTTTGGGCTCCTGAAACAATGAGGGTGGCTTCCGCAAGACCATAGCAAGGGTAAAATGCATTCTCCCCAAAGCCACATTCGCGAAAATATTTCGCAAATTTCCTCATGGTATCGGGATTCACAGGTTCCGCACCGCTAAAAGCCAATTCCCAATGACTTAAATCGAGAGTCTTTTTTTGCTCAGAAGTAATTTTTCGAACGCATAAATCATAAGCAAAATTAGGCCCCCCGCTTGTAGTTCCTTTAAATTGAGAAATGGCCTTTAGCCAACGATAAGGTTTTTGCAGAAAATCAAGGGGAGACATCAAAAAAACAGGAAAGCCCCCGTAAAGAGGTTGCAAGATTCCACCAATCAAACCCATGTCATGATAGGGAGGTAACCAAATGACGGCCCTGCTTTTAAGAGAATGACCAAAACAGCTATAAATATGCTTTAAATTTTCAAGTAAGTTGCGGTGAGATAGCATCACCCCTTTGGGTTCTCCCGTGGAACCCGAAGTATATTGCAAGAAAGCCAGATCATTTTCATGCAAACCAGGATCGCGCCATTGGGTAGATAAATCGGGCGAAACAGAATCCGTCGAAATCCAATGCAATTCTTTTAATTCAGGCGCTTCTGCAAATAAAAGTTCTGACATGTCTTTAATCGGGCCCGTCGTCAGAACAAATTTAGCTTGTGAATCTTTGATAATGGAGATTAAACGCGGTAAAGTGCGATTCAAGCGATTGGGATCTGGCGGATAAGCAGGCACTGCGACAAGCCCTGCATATAAACAGCCTAAAAATGCATTGATATAATCGAGACCTGGCGGATAGAGAAGAAGGGCTCTTGCTCCAGTTGCCTTTTCTTTTTGTAAGAGGGCGGCAATCGCCCGCACTTTTGCGTCTAATGCTCCGTAAGTAAGAGAAGCTTCTTCTCCTTCACCATCGAGCAAAAAAGTATAGAGAAGTTTTTCGCCATGGGACTGTGCTCTCTTTTGCAGAACATCTGCGAATGTCTTACTAGATAGAACTATCTTTTCTAAATCTTGTTTCATTTTTAGAACACTTATTTGGTAGAAATCTGTTTAGAATCTGACCGGAGAGCTTCTGCCTGTTTCATTTTTGCAATGTATTCGAGAAAAAAAGCATAAAAGATAGAAAAAAATAAGCCTCCCATAAAGGCAATCGAAATATTAAAAAAAGGTTTCGGGCTTACCGGATGAATCGGAAGCACTGCCTTGTCGATCACTTGGAAAGAAAGATCTTCTTTGGCTTCCTCAATTTTAGCCATCTCATGTTGTTGGGTAAGAAGTGTATTAATACGTCCCAAAAGCTCTCTTTGAAGAATCATATATTGTAGATAAACTTGGGAGGGAACATTACTCACAACTCCCGATCTTTCTTCTTTTTCTATTTTTTGGTTCATATCTTCTTTTGTCTGCTGCAAATTGGAAAGGCTGTTACGGATTTCTTCAAGGCTTTGCGGCGTATCGAGCACCTTACCAATATCTATATCCAGTTGGGGTTGCACACTAGAAATGCGGTTAGAATTATAAAATTGATTTAACTTTTTTCCCGCTTCTAACAGCTCGATCTTATTTTCCCGTAATTGTTCTTCGATGAAAATGCGATTTCTCTTGGCTACGGTAAGGCTATTGTTCTTAATAAAATCTTGAAGCTCTATGAGCATACGATTGGCAATTGCTGTAGCCATTATAGGATCTTTCATGGTTACTTGAATTTTGATAAGGCTCGTTTTTTTGTCATCAGTCACCTTGACCAGACCTTGCAATGTAGCCACTGCATCTTGGAGAGTCGGAACCCTACCTTTTTTATCGGCAATCCAAGTATGCTCCGTAATATACCATCGATTCTTGAAGAAAAATTGCATCAAATAAAGTTTTTCTATAACTTGTTCAGTCAGGGTCCTACTTTTTAAAAAAGCTACTAATTGTGCCGATTTTTGTACCCCCCCGCCCGCCCCACCCAGACTTGTAAGCATATCCCCCATTCCAGGCACAGAAGAGATCGAAGTAAGCATCGAGGTAAGTCCTCCCCCCCCTGATTGAAAAGAAGGCATCAAGGTCGCTTCGGCCTGATATTTTTTCGGAAGTACAAAAGCAGAAATAATCCCCAAAGAAGTACATAAAAAAACTATTAGAAAAATAGTATTTTTATGTTTTTTAATTACTTTCCAATAATCGAATAAGCTCACTTCGTTTTCTTCAAGGTATCCCGATGGATAATATCCATAAGGTAGGGCGGAAGGAACATAATTCGCAGTAGGAAGAACCTGATTTACATTTTTTTGAGCATCCATCATCAATATTCCAATAAGAGAATTTTTTATTAACGTGACGACAAAGCAATCGAAGTCGCTGTTACTGAAAGCCCCAAACCTATCAAAGAAGTTAAAAGACCAATCCAACCTTCGCGACTAAACATTTTTTCTGGAACATAGATAGTATCGCCTGGATTAAGAAGAATGGTAGAATCCGACTTCATTTTCTTTTTACTCCCGTCGGGAGAAATGATTTCCATATAACCTTTCGCCATTTTTGGATTCATTCCTCCTGCAAGCGCAAGATAATTGGATACCTTATATTGGGGAGCAAAATTGTAAGCACCCGGAACCATGACGGAACCTAAAACAAAAACCCTATCTTCAAAAGAAGGATAAAACACATTATCATTTGGTAATTTTTTAAGATTGTAATCAAAAATACGGTTCTCGGTAAAAAGATGTGGAACTACCACCACATCACCCTCTTCGAGGGTAAATTGCCGAAGACTTGCGGAGTTATTTTCAACTTCAAGAACCTCTTTTTTTTCATTTTCATTATAACGAATCACCCGAATGAAATCATTTCTTGCGACCCCTTGAGAATATCCTCCCCCCAATACTATGAGATCCGCGAGTGACTTTTCATTTTTGAGCTCGTAAGTACCTGGCCTCAAGACAGAACCTTCTATTTCCACCACTTGTTTTTTCAAGGGAACAAAAATTACCTCATTATCTGTGAGATAGGGGTTATTTTGAAGTTGACCAAACAATTTATAAGAAAGTAAATCAATCTTCTTAGAAACGCCACCTCCAGGGTATCGTATTTCAATATTTCTTTCCGACCCACGATTTTTAATGCCACCGGCAATCTGCAAAGCCTCTGAAACACGCATAGAAACAGGAATACGATAAACTCCTGGTTTAAAGACCTCTCCCAAAACATGAATTTGATAAACAAGACCTGTTGTAGAAGACCCTGAGCCAGTTAAGAAAGAAGATCCTCCCATTTGCCCTTGTCCCGTAGTAGTTCCAGCATTTTTGTCTGCATCTCCTACAGTAGGACTAGGAAGATTTCCACGATTTCCACCTGTATCTTTTTCTTTAAGAGTTCGAAAGCTTTGTCCCTGGTCTTCTGTCAAACCAGTATCCCGGATAAAAATACCCTGTTGAGCTTGCAAAAGAGGAATGCAACACATTTGAAACAAAACAGAAAAAATGAGCCAAAGACTCACAAACTTGAAAGTTTTCAATTTTTTCATGGGTATCCTTATTTTGAATGGGAGGCTTTACCTAACTTCAAACAAAGTGTCAACTCAAGTAGAAAACCGTCCTAATTTCGAACCTTTTTGAAAAAAAAATCCGAAATTCAGACCTTATCAATGAATGGAAATCTGATAATTTTGCCTCATACTTAAAAAATCTGATCCCAACTCAACTTGGCATTCCTTCTGCATAATGCTTCTGCAAGGAGGCAATATGAAAATAATTTATTGTTTTAATCTCATGATTCTTTTCATTTTTTCGATAAGCCCTTGCTTTGCCCAAGCAATGGAAAACCTTTCTCTGCGAGAATTGGAGAAAGCAGCTTTGCGCTACAGTGAGTTGGAACCCCAAGAAATTCGACGTTGGAAAAGCCATGCAAAATGGGCGGCGGCTCTTCCACGGATGGTAGTAGGTTATGAAGAAAAAGCAAGCATCCAAGTCAATAACTCCATACAAGATTCTATATCGGTCACAAGTTCAGGAGTTACTTTAGGTCCCCCCGAATCTAGTCTAAACCAAGACAACAATTTAAACCGTGGTTTTTCCATAAAAGCTTACTGGGATTTAAACGAACTTATCTTTAGTAAAGATACTCTCGCAATCTCTTCGGAAGCTCGCTACCGCCAACTTCTTCAAAGCCAGATTCTCGATGAACTTCATCAAAACTTTTTTGAGAGAAAAAGACTCTTAACAAAAGAAGGAAATAAAAATTTGGATGAAATGAGCCCCAATAATCGGCTTCGCTTGGAAGAACTAGAAGCTAAATTAGATTCCATAACAGGTGGTTACTTTTCAAAGACGAAAGGAGAAAATCATGAAAAGCTGGATTCACTATAAAAGCTACTCTATTTTATGCTTGTTACTTTGTGCTGCTTGCTCGATCCCCCCCTCTCATTATGAACCCCTCTTTGAATCACAGCCTTATGTGGTAAACCTCTCTCCCACTCCTTACAAAATGTTGGATAAATTAGAGACTATCGAAATTTCGTTTTCTAAACCTATTGATGAAAATTCTCTCAAAAAAGAGGAGGCCCTTTTTGTTCTTACGGGCGAAGTTCAAAAAGAAAATTTAAAAAAAGATACGCTCACTAAAATCAAAGGGAAATTGCAACTTTCTAACAATTTTCAAAAAATTACTTGGCAACCCGACAATCCACTGACTGGCGGCAACTATACACTCGTCATCACTTCATCTCTGGAGAGTGAAAATCATGTGCCCTTTAACCAATCCCCCGGTGAAGACTCTTCCCCTTTTTTGGCTATTTTCAAACTTCCTTCCTCCAGTTCTGCAAATCCTTCTCAAAGCGATGCCAATCATCCTTCTGCCCCTTCTCTACCTTTACATCGACCTCAACAATTAATAATCCATGAAGTTCTTTATGATGCCAGCGGAAGTGATACCGACGGCAACGAATTTATCGAACTCTATGGAACTCCTCATGCGGATCTCCAAGGTTATCAAGTAATCATCGTCAATGGCGATAATGGAGAAATTCTTAAAAACATCACCCTCCCTCTCGAAGCTCAAATCCGAGAAAATGGGTTATTTGTAATTGCAGATGCCAAAACAAATCAAAGTCATAGCTCCAACATTGAAAATGCAGATTTCATTGATAACTTTGATCCTCAAAATGGTCCAGATTCCATTCAATTAATAGACGATCAAGGTCATTTATTAGATGCCCTCGCTTACGGAAATATTGGGCCTGCACAAGCTCAAAATGGCCTTGCCGTTGGGGAAGGTTCTCCTGCAATAGATGTTTCCGCGGGGCATAGTCTCAGTCGAATAAATGGTGAAGATAGGAACGACAATTTCACGGATTTCATTGAATTCGAAACCCCTAGCCCAGGAGCACTCTAATGAGACAATTTCAAATTGTTTTACTTCTTCTGAGTCTGAGCTCAACGGCTTGCTTGCATATAGAAAAAATCTCTCCCTCCCCTCCTACTAACTCTTCCTCTCTATCAATGCCTTCTCTAACCCCGTCTCTTTCTCCTCTTCGTATCACTATTTTGAATGTTGGACAAGGAGATGCCTCCTTTATTCAAACCCCGAATGGAAAAACAATTTTAATTGATGCCGGCCGAGATGGAAAAGGGAAAGAGGTTATTCTTCCTTTTCTCGATTCCCAACAGGTCTCTCATTTAGATGCGATCATCGCCACTCATTATGATGCAGATCATATAGGTGGGATTGATGAGGTTATTGTTGGGAAAGACGGCAAAAAAAATACGACGGATGATTTTAGGCCCATCGACGGCGTTTATGATCGAGGAAGGGAACCTTTCGATGAATCACCTTTTTTTCCACAATATCTCCAAGCTATTGTCGATTTTCGAAACATGCTCAGAACAGGCGAAGAGCTTTCCTTAGATCCCACCATTCATATCCGTTGTGTTTCTTCCAATGGAGAAATTTCAGGAAACCCCCCTCTCAATTTCGAAAGCAATTTCTCTCAAAAGGAAAATGCAGCTTCGATTGGCCTACTCATTGAATACGGAAAATTCAAATACCTAACTTCTGGAGATCTCACGGGCGGGGGGAATCCGGGCGGCTATGAGACGGCAGATTTGGAGACAGCCCTCGGCACTTCCGTAGGAAAAGTGTCTGCACTCCATGTTAATCATCATGGAAGCCTCACGAGTTCCAATGCATCGTTTGTCGAGAATACTCGCCCCCTTATTGCCATAATTAATACAGGAGATAATAATGACTATCACCATCCCGCTCAAGAAACCTTGGAAAAATGGAGAAATGTGGGTGCAGATCTGTGGTTGACTGAGAAAGGCTCTGGAGGATTTATAGTAGGCGAACAGGTCGTGAATGGAAATATTGTTTTAGAAACAGATGGAAATTCGATGAAAGTGAATGGGCAAGGGTACAAATTATGAAATAATTAGAGGTTTTACATTTTAAAAAACATCAAACAAAATTTACCATAAAGAATCAATAGACTTCGCGCCTGGGATATAAAACCTCGGGCTTGACCAAAGGGCGAATACTACGTGGCTCCCCTTTGGGAACCCCATTGTACAGGGTATTCCTCGTGGCAAACCACGGAAGTATATCAGAGAATAAAAAATATCTTATTTAGAATAAGAGCTTCAAAAAAATTGCAAATTAAATCATTTTGTTGTAGCTAGCTTTTCCTATTAAAAGCCCTTTTTTTAGGATGTAACTTTTGCTAGTTATTCATGGCTTTACGGTCTATTAACTTAATAAATTTTATTGAAATCTAAAAAGATTTATGGGCGGTAGCCTGTCTAAAATGGCTATCGTTTTTTGCTATGAATCATTGGTATATCATCCGAACAAAAGTCAAAAAAGAAAAAGATGTTTTAACTCAACTTATCAAAGTTCCATTTGAAGTTTTTTTGCCTCTGATGAAAGGAGTCTCATCCAACAAACCCTTATTTCCTTCCTACATGTTCATCCGAACAAATTTCGAAGACCCACGCAATTATCAAATGGTTCGTTACACACGCGGTGTAAATAAAATTCTGGGAAATGGAGAAAAACCTCAAGCAATTTCTGATCTCATCGTAGAAACCTTAAAAGAAAAAACTCGGGATGGTTCCCTCATTGAACAAGTATTGCTTTTTAGAGAGGGTAAAGAAATCATAGTAAAAAAAGGAATCCTGAAAGACTTAAAAGGCATTATTGAAAAAAACATCCCGGCTACAGGACGTGTCAAAATTCTATTTAAATGGTTAAGCAGTAATATGCGAGCAACCTTAAAATATACTGATTTAAAAAACGCATAGGAACGTCATGGATATAAAAAATAAAAAAATACTGGTGACGGGAGCCGAGGGGTTCATCGGCTCCCACCTTGTTGAAGAATTACTGCGTCGCCAATGTGATGTACGAACCTTTGTACTTTACAATTCATTTAATTCTTGGGGTTGGCTAGACACTTTACCTTCTGCTAGCAAAAAAAATATGGATGTGTTTTTGGGAGATATTCGCGATCCCTATGGGGTGAAACAAGCCGTTCGTGGATGTGATATCATCCTTCATCTCGCTGCGCTGATTGCAATCCCCTATTCCTACTATTCTCCAGATTCCTATGTGGATACAAACATTCGAGGAACTCTGAATGTTCTTCAGGCCGCTCGTGAGTTGAATGTTGAAAAAGTCGTGCATACTTCTACGAGTGAAGTCTATGGCACCGCTCAGTTTGTTCCCATCACAGAAGAACATCCTCTTCAAGGACAATCTCCTTACTCCGCTTCCAAAATCGGAGCCGATCAATTAGCTTTTTCTTTCTACACTTCTTTTGAAACTCCCGTCAGCACAATTCGGCCCTTTAACACCTATGGCCCTCGCCAATCTGCCAGGGCTATTATTCCCAGTATCATTATTCAGATCACAAACGGCCAAAAGCAAATCAAACTGGGAGCTCTCACTCCTACAAGAGACTTTAGTTATGTGAAAGATACCGTAGAAGCCTTCATTGCGGTGGCCCAATCAGATCAGACACTTGGAAAAACAGTGAACGTCGGCAGTAATTATGAAGTTTCCATTTCAGATACCGTGCGTTTAATTTCCGAAGTGATGAAAGCAGACATTCAAGTAGTGACAGATAATGCCCGCCTTCGACCCCAAAAAAGCGAAGTCGACAGACTTTGGGCAGATAATTCAAAAGCCAAAAAACTCACTGGATGGGCTCCTGCTTATGGAGGCCTTGAAGGTTTTAAAAAAGGTCTTTCGGAAACCGTGGAATGGTTTCTTCAAAGCGAAAATCTTAAACAATATAAGTCGGATCTTTATAATATTTAATCATGAAAAAACTCATCATTTATGGAGCAGGAAAACTTGCAAGAGACGCTTTAGATATCATTGAACGAATCAATCAAGAGAAACCAAGCTGGGAGCTCCTTGGCTTCATTGACGACAACAAGAATTTGTGGGGTTCTTATATTGATGGTTACCCGGTTTCGGATCCAGTTCACACTTTATCTCAATTGAAGGAAGATTTTTACATCATTTGCTGCATCGTCGACCCTAAGGCGAGAGCTTATATTGTCAAAAACAGAATCCAGGAAATAGGGTTGAAGCTCACAAACCTGATTGCTCCTTCTGTGCGCATACCGAAGGATGTAGAGATAGGTTTAGGAACAATGATTTGGCCCGGTGTGCACATCGGCCGCAATGTGAAACTGGGTTCATCTAATTTGATTTTCTTCAATACTATTTTAGCCCATGACTTGAATACAGGCGATTATGCCACCATACTTGCCTCTGTTACGATTAGTGGACATTGTAAAATTGGAAACCAATGTTTATTAGGAGCAGGAGTCACACTGCATCCCAATGTATCTGTGGGAGATGGGAGCACTGTGGGAATAGGTACTACTTTAACCAAATCTGTAGAGGCTCATAAAACGGTTTATGATTTGCCTCGTCAGATTTTAATGGATAAACCTTAAAGAGTTTTTATGAAAAATAATCCACTCATGCTAATTCTCCCCCACGTCTCTATTAAAGAGGGATGGAAACAATTGAATGAAAACAGTCAGAAGATTCTCTTTGTCGTAGATGAGGAAGGTGTTCTGCGTGGTTCCGTTACGGATGGTGATGTAAGACGCTGGATTCTAGCAGATCATTCGATTCAAGAACCGATCTTTAAACTCATGAACCCTCATCCCACCGTAGCTTTTGAAACAAGCAGCGAAGATGAAATCAAACGCTTGATTGTCAGCAAACGCTTAGAATGCATTCCTATTGTCGATCAAAAAGGATGTCCTCAAGATTTTATTTTTTGGGAAAATATCGTTGAAAAAAAGACCAAAGCTATCCAGCATAAAAAAATCAATATTCCTGTCATCATCATGGCGGGAGGCCGAGGAGTCCGTTTGGATCCTCTCACCAAAGTTTTGCCTAAGCCTCTCATTCCTTTGGGAGAAAAACCCATTCTAGAACATATTATTGAAAAATTTCGAAGCTATGGTGTAGTCGATTTCTTTATTACCTTGAATCATCTCTCTAATATGATCAAAGCTTATTTCGAAGACATTCCGAGAGATTTTAAAATAAACTTTGTCAAAGAAGATTTTCCAGCAGGAACTGCAGGAGCTCTCCATCTCTTTCGCGATAAAATCGACGGAACCTTTGTGGTTTCTAATTGTGATGTCCTCATTGATGCGGATTATGCTGACATCCTCCGATTTCACAAAGAAAATGAAAACAAGATTACGATTGTTTCTTCCATGCGTCATTTCCCCATTCCTTATGGCGTCATTGAAATCGAGAATGGTGGACAATTGAAGGAGATCCGCGAAAAACCAGAATTTGATTTCTTGGTGAACACAGGATTCTATATTTTAGAACCGGAATTATTGGCCATGATCCCGAAGGACCGCATCTATCATATGACGCATCTAATTGAACATCTCCGTCGAGAAAACAAAAAGATCGGTGTTTATCCCATTTCTCCTACTTCATGGATGGATATTGGTGAATTTAAAGAATATAAAGAAACTCTAGTTAAATTTGAAGGCCTGACTTAAATAAAAAAATCCATCTTGATTTGCAGAATATTTTTTTATAAAGTGGCGCCCTAAGGATATAACGAAGGAGAGATCCTTAATATGGCTAACAAACAAAAGTACAACCAAGTTTTCATAGATACCTTTTCCTTGCAGGAAAGTGAATTAAGCGAGACTCTGATTTATAACACCATTTCGTCATGGGACTCTATTGGGCATATGTCCATGGTGGCTGCGCTTGAAGATACTTTTAATATTACGATGGAAACGGACGACATTGTAAATTTCAGTTCTTACCAAAAGGGCTTTGAGATATTGTCGAAGTACGGAATTACATTTTAACCACTTCTTATTTTTCCTGTTTTACAGTCTAAAAAATTCAATAAAACAGATCAGTATCTATGAGTTTTTTTCGGGACTTAGAAAAACATTCACTCCAAACGGCTATTATCACAAGCTCCTCGGATCATGTAAGTTACCAGGATTTGTTAGAGAGGGCCGACACGATTGGAAGTAAAATCAAAAAACGTTGTCTGCTCTTTCTTGTTTGCAGTAATCGCATCGAATCTCTTGCTGGATATATTGGGTGTATGAGGGCGGATTCAGCTTTGGCACTCATCCATCACAGCATCCATCCAAGTTTTTTCAAGACTTTGCTCGATCGTTACAAACCTGAATACATTTATCTTCCAAAAGAAAATCTAGAATTAGCAAGTCATTGTACTTCCATCGATACTTTTGGAACTTATATTTTACTCAAAACTTCCTATGATGCAGATTATAAGCTTCATGAAGATTTGTCCCTTCTCCTCACTACATCGGGAAGTACCGGAAGCCCAAAATTCGTACGTCTCTCCCACAAAAATATTCAGAAGAATGCAGAAGCGATCGCTCATTCTCTACAAATCACAGATTCAAGTCGTCCTATCACCACCATGCCCATGAACTATTCCTATGGCTTATCCATCATTAATAGTCATTTACTCCAGGGCGCTTCCCTAATACTGAGTGAAGCCACCTTGATGGATAAACTTTTTTGGGAATCCATTCAGAATAATCAGGCGACTACTTTTGGGGGAGTGCCTTATATCTATGAGATTTTAAAAAAGCTTCGCTTTAAAACGATGAACCTTCCCAGTCTGCAATATATCACCCAGGCTGGTGGAAAATTAAATCGGGAATTGTCGGATGAGTTTGCTGAAATTTGCATACAGAAATCTCTTAAGTTTTATATTATGTATGGTCAGACAGAAGCCACAGCTCGCATGTCTTATTTGCCCTGGGAATATTCACGCGAAAAATTAGGGAGTATAGGAATTGCCATTCCGGGAGGCCGTTTCCGCCTGGAAAATGAAAAGGGCCATGTAATCGAAGACAGTGATATGCCTGGAGAACTTGTTTATGAAGGAGATAATGTAGCCTTAGGTTATTCTGAAAGCTGTCACGATCTTTGGAAAGGCGATGAAAACAAAGGAACTCTTTATACGGGCGACATTGCCAAAAGAGACTCCGATGATTTCTACTATATTATCGGAAGAAAAAAACGCTTTTTGAAAATATATGGAAATCGAATTAATCTGGATGAAGTGGAACAACTCATTCAAGAAGCAGGTTACGACTGTGCCTGCTCAGGCTCCGATGATAATTTGAAAATTTATGTGACAAAAACAAGCGACAAGTCCTTGATCAAAAATTATGTTTCAGAACATACCGGAATTCATCAAGCCGCTTTAAGTGTCGTGGACATACATCAAATTCCGCGCAACGAAGCCGGTAAAGTCCTTTATTCCGAACTCAATTAAAAAATACCTTGATGTTTGATATCGATCGCATTATTGATTTGGCCCCCTACTCTCTGGGAAAAAAAGAAAAAGAGAATCTCTATTCAGATTCGTTGCATGAATTGACAAAGCATCACTACAAAAACTGCATTCCTTATCAGCGAATCTTAAATACATTGGGTTTTGATCCGGAGATTAAGCATTCCGTCGAAGATATACCGTTTATTCCCGTGAGACTTTTTAAAGATCACGAGCTTTCTAGTGTTGAAAAATCCAAAATTATTAAGACCATGACTTCTTCCGGCACCACAGGACAAAGCGTCTCTAGAATATTTTTAGATCAAGTCACCGCAGGCCGTCAAACAAAAGTGCTCACAAAAATCACCTCGAACTTTATCGGCACCAAACGTCTTCCGATGCTCATCATTGATAGAAAGTCGGTAATCAAAGATCGCCAATTGTTCTCTGCAAGAGGCGCCGGGATTCTTGGATTTTCCATGCTGGGTCGCGACATCCATTATGCACTGGATGAAAATATGCAGCTTGATTTTGAAACCGTCGCTGCCTTTTGCCAGAAATACAAAAATGAAAATGTCCTTCTTTTTGGTTTTACCTACATTGTATGGGAAAATTTTTACAAAAAACTTGTGGTCCATCAAAGCTTGCCACTTGAAAACGGCATCTTAATTCATGGAGGCGGTTGGAAAAAGCTTTCGGAACAAGCAGTAGACAACTCTCTATTCAAAAGTTCACTCCACAAGGTATGTGGCATCCAAAAAGTACATAACTATTATGGAATGGTTGAACAAACAGGTTCAATTTTCATGGAATGTGAAGCAAGTTTTTTGCATTGTTCAATATTTTCGGATGTAATTATCCGCGACAAGGATTTTTCAGTACGCGAAAAACAACGGAGCGGAATGATCGAATTACTCTCTCTCCTGCCCTTCAGTTATCCGGGCCATATTCTTTTATCCGAAGATAGAGGGGAAGTCATGGGCACTGACGATTGTTCCTGTGGAAGATTGGGAAAGTATTTTAAAGTTCACGGCCGAATTCAAAATGCTGAAGTGAGGGGATGTAGTGATACCTATACATCAAAGTAACAGCATCCATTACCTTCTCGGAGACAATAAGCTATCCATTCGTCCACTGATCCCTTATGATCCTCTTTTATGTAATTTCTTGGAGGAGCTTTCTTCTGAATTACGTTCTTCGCCAGAGACAGCTAGGTACCCAGACATCATCGCCTTTGCTTTTTGGTGTAGAAAAGCAAATATACTCAAACTTAAAGAAATTTTCGAAGACAATAAAATTCGCCTCGGATTGGGTCTTGCGTTTCACATTGCCCCTTCCAATGTTCCCATTAACTTTGCATTTTCTTTTGCCTTTGCTCTTCTTGCGGGGAACGCAAATATTGTTCGTGTCCCTAGTAAATCTTTTTTGCAAGTGGATCTTGTTTGCCATGCCATCGATAAACTTTTAGAAAATGAAAAATACAAAGAAATAAAAACAATGACGGCTTTTGTTCGATATGAACAAAACGATCAGATTACGGGTGATTTTTCAGCAAGCTGCAATGCGCGAATCATTTGGGGGGGTGACGAAAGCATCCGAAACATTCGCCAGCTGCCCATTCCTGAACGCAGCATTGAAATAGCATTTTCAGATCGCTATTCTTTTTGCATGATCGATGCTCCGTCTATTTTAAAATTACAGGAAGAAGAACTCAAACGTCTCACAGAAAACTTTTACAACGATACCTATTTAATGGATCAAAACGCTTGTTCCTCACCTCATCTTATTGTTTGGCAAGGTGAAGAAAAAGAAAAAGCCAAGCAAAGATTCTGGACGGCTTTAAGTAAAATCGTTGTAGGCAAATATCCGCTTGCTCCCGTTCATGCAGTAGATAAATATGCGCTGCTTTGTCGCGATGCTATTGCACTCAATAATATTCAATATTTCAAACAAGAGGGTGTACATATTTACCGCATTGGTTTTAATCGTCTCCCCCTCGAAATGAGTAGTTTCCGTGGCAAATATGGTTATTTTTATGAATATGATATGGAGAAGGAATCCGATATAAGCCCTATCATCAATAAAAAATATCAAACGCTTACTTATTTTGGAATAGATAAGGCTTTGTTACAAAACTTTGTGCTGGAAAACCGTTTGACTGGAATCGATCGTATTGTGCCAGTAGGTCAAGCACTCGACATCGGTCCTATTTGGGATGGCTATGATGTTGTCAAAAGCTTATCCAGAATTATTGACGTGAGATAAATCTATGAAAACTCTCAGACTCGATATCAATGGAATTCATGAATATCAACAGAATCGCCACCCTTTTCTTCTCATGGATATGGTAGAAGAGCTAGTTCCAGGTGTGAGTGCGAAAGGATATAAAAACCTCACTCTCAATGATTGGTTTTTTGAAGTTCATTTTCCAGGAGATCCCAGCATGCCAGGAATGCTTCAGGTAGAAGCGCTTGTTCAGATGTGTGCTCTCACTGTTTTTAGTTTGCCAGGCAATAAAGGAAAAGTGGCTTACCTCACTTCTGCAAACAATATTAAATTATCACGAAAAGTGGTTCCCGGGGACCGTTTTGATATGGATACAAAACTTCATGCCTGGAAGCGTGGGGTTGGAAGCTGCTCTGGAATAGGTTCTGTCAACGGAGAAATAGCTTGTCGAGCTGATTTTATTATAGTAATTCCGGACTTATTAAATGAATATAAGGTGGTGCAGGAGGAAAAGAAATGAATTTATTAGACAGACCACGTCTTATGGAAAAATTAAGAAGCTTTCACAATTACGTCCGTAAAAATAATGGTCAAATTGGCACGAAACAAAGAGGCATCGATTTAAACTTCAATAATGCTTGTAATTTAAAATGTGAATATTGTTTTACGAATGCGCCCAAAGGCGATCATGCCAAAGACATGCTCCCTATCGAAAAGATCGCCGACATCGCAAACCAAGCCGACGAATTAGGTATCTTTGAATTCGACTTACAAGGGGGAGAATTACTTTTACGACCCAAATTGCTTTTTGAAGTGCTGAAAGCTATCAAACCTGAACGTTTCTACATGTATTTAACTACCAATGGATATTTTTTGGATGCGGCCATGGCGAAACGTCTTGCCGAAGCCGGAGTGAGTCGGGTTTCTGTGAGTGTAGATAGTTTCGATGAAGCTACTCACGATAGAATCAGAGGCAAAAAAGATTCTTGGCGTCGGGCAATGGAAGGATTAAAACATGTCAGAAATGCCGGTATCGATCCCTATCTGAATATTACGGTCGGTCATTACAATGCTTTTTCCCAAGATATTGAAATGTTGTGTCAGTATTCGGAAGATCAAGAATACACTACCTTACTCAATGTGGCCGTCCCTTCGGGAATGTGGCTTAAACTAGACAAAATGACTGAAGTGATTGTGGATGAAAAAGATAAAACTCGTCTCATTGAACTAAGAAAGAGACATAAAAATATTCTGCGCAATATTTGGAATCCTTTTGATAAAGGCTTCGAAGGAGTTTTAGGCTGCAATACAGTCAACCGACTCTACATTACTCCATTAGGAGATGTTTTAGTTTGCCCCTATGTCCATATTAAAATTGGAAATATTCATGAACAATCGTTGAAAGAAATTTCAGAATATGGTTTTCGCATTAAGCATTTCCGCGAGTATAGCCCTTTATGTCTAGCAGGTGAGAATACAGAATTCATCAAAAGTTATATGAGCTTTGATGGTCAATCAATTTTTAATCCCAAACATGCCAAGGATATTTTCAAACCCGAAGATTTTATTTCAGAACCCGCCAAATGAGGGCAATTGTAGAAACATTTTATCTTGCATCAATTCATGTTACTAAAGGGAAAAACAGCAGTTATTACAGGGTGCAGCCGCGGCATTGGTAAGGCTATGCTGGAAGTATTCGCCAAAAATGGCGCGAACATTTGGGCTTGCCTTCGCAAGCCAGATGAAAAGCTCACCCATTTTATCGCGGGTCTTACGAGTGAAACAGGCGTTACAATCATACCTCTTTATTTTGACCTTGCCGATGCCACTCAAGTAAAAACAGCCATTCAAACAATCATTTCCACCAAGGAAGCAGTCGACGTACTGATCAACAACGCAGGCATTATTCACACCTCTCTGTTTCAAATGACTCCCATCGAAAAAATGAAAGAAATATTTGAGATAAATTTCTTTTCTCAAATGCTTCTGACCCAATACATTGTCAGAATCATGGCTCGTCAAAAAAGTGGAAGCATTATTAACCTCTCTTCTAGCGCTGCGATTGAAGGCAATGAGGGACGAAGCGCTTATGCCGCGAGTAAAGCCGCTTTCATCACTGCCACCAAAGTGATGGCAAAAGAATTGGCTACTCACTACATTCGAGTAAATGCGATCGCTCCCGGTCTGACCCAAACTGATATGATGACTGAAAGCACTCCGGAAGACGCTCTTGCTTGTACCCTTAAGCGTATTTGTCTGAAGCGCGTGGGGAGACCCGAGGAAATTGCAAACGCGGCTTTGTTTTTATCTTCCGACTTATCTTCTTATATCACCGGACAAGTATTACGCGTAGATGGAGGCATGTAAAATGACTGAGCGCGAACAAATTCTACAAAAAATAGAACAAATGGCAAAACGGATGAGGAAATTGTTGCTGGATACTTCCTTAGGCGCCGGAGCCAACAGCTCCCATTTCGGTGGAGGGCTTTCCATCATTGATATTACGGCCACTTTATTTGGTGCCATTATGAAATACGATAAAAACAATCCCCAATGGAGCGAAAGAGATCGTTTTATCTTAAGCAAAGGACATGGATGCTTAGGATATTACACTGCTTTAGTTGAAGCCGGATTCATTACTCCAGAAGAATTAGCTACTTTCGAAAAAACAGATACTTTCCTTCCGGGACACCCCGTAATGAATCGCGAAAAAGGAATTGAATTCTCTAATGGAAGCCTTGGTATGGGCCTTGCCTTGGGTATTGGTGTTGCTTTAGCAGGTAAAAAACGGAATAGTAAATACAAAGTTTATGTCATGATGGGAGATGGAGAATGCAATGAAGGTTCTGTTTGGGAAGCTGCCCTCGCAGCTCCTCATTTCAAACTCGATAATATAGTCGCTATTCTCGACAGAAATAATTTTCAGCAAACCGGTTCCAATAGCCAAATCATGAGTGTGGGAGATTTAGCCGCCAAGTGGGCAAGCTTCGGGTGGGATGTGGTGGAGATTGATGGTCACAAGATAGGCGAAGTTTATGATGCTCTCCAAAAACAAAGTCCTGAAAAACCCATTGCCATTATTGCTCATACAGTAAAAGGAAAAGGCTTCTTATTTTCCGAAAATAATAATGATTGGCATCACAAGATACTTACTCAGACTCAATATGAAATAGCAGTGGCAGAACTCAATAAAAATTAGCAAAGATAGAAAATGGAAATTACAAAATCAAATATTAAAATGTGGTCGACCATAGGTTCACGTGCAACCTTTGGTCTGGCTGCTCTTGAATTGGGAAAAACAATTGAAAATCTCATGATTTTAACGGGCGATACTTCCACTTCTGCAGGACTCGATCGATTTAAAAAAACTTATCCTAAAAAATTTTTAGATGTGGGGATTTCTGAGCAAAATATGATGGGTATTGCCGCCGGACTTGCAAGCGAAGGAATGAAAGTGGTCACTTCCACCTTTGCCCCTTTTCAAACCATGCGTTGTTGCGAACAAATTAAAGTAAATCTGGGCTACATGCGCCATAAAGTTTGCATGATCGGTTTAGCGAGCGGTGTGGTCTTAGGAACTTTGGGTTATACCCATTGTTGCATTGAAGATATTGCTGTCATGCGTTCCATTCCCGGCATTACTGTAATTTCCCCGGCTGATTGTACTGAAACAGTCAAAGCCACCCTCGCAGCTATCGAGCATCCGGAGTCTGTTTATATTCGCCTCACAGGTGGCTCTGGAAATCCACCGGTTTACGATAATGATTATTCGTTTGAAATCGGGAAAGCGAATACTTTGCGCGAAGGAAACGATGTTACCCTCATTGCTGCTGGAACCATGGTACACCCTTCTCTTCAGGTTGCGGATATCTTATCGCAAAATGGTATTTCAGCTGCTGTCGTCAATATGCATACTATTAAACCCATCGACCAAACTACCATTGAAAAAGCTTGCCGTTCCTCAGGACTGATCGTAACCGTAGAAGAACATAGTATCATAGGCGGACTTGGCAGTGCGGTGGCTGAATTCAAGGCTACTTTAAGAAATGCCCCTCCTCAATTATTCATTGGTCTTCCCGATCACTACGGCAAACCAGGGGAATATAAAGATTTACTCGAAAAACATGGGCTGACCGCACCACACATTGTGCGTAAAATCTTGGATCAAATCAGGCTTGCAGGTTAGTTGCTACCCGTGATGAACAATGAAAAAATATTGGCTGTAATACCAGCACGAGGTGGATCGAAGGGTCTCCCTCGTAAAAACATTAGACCCATCGCCGGCAAGCCGCTCATTGCCTGGACCATCGAAGAAGCAAAAAAATCCCGTTTTATTGATCGCATCATTCTTTCTTCAGAAGATGATGAGATTATCACTGTCGCTAAAAATTACGGTTGTGATGTTCCTTTTAAACGTTCTGCCGATTTAGCGAAAGACAATACACCCGGAATATTTCCAATTCTGGATGCGATCAAGAGATTGCCAGATTACGATGCTGTTATTCTGCTACAACCTACTTCTCCTTTAAGAACCGTATCTGACATCGATGAATGTATCGAAAGTTATTATCAAGAAAAAGTAAATTCTATAGTTTCAGTCACAACACCCACGAAAAGTCCTTATTGGATGTATTCAATCAATAAGCAAAATAAGCTTAAACCCATATTGAACACAGAAAATACGATGATGATTCGTCAAGATTTACCCTCAGCATTTGTGTTGAACGGCGCTATTTATATGACGAATTGTCGTTGGCTCTTAGAGACACAAACTTTCATGACTCCCGAAACTTGTGCCTTCTTGATGCCTCCAGAACGTTCCATTGATATCGACACCCTGCTTGATTTCGATATGGCGGGACTTTTGTTGGAAAAAAGAAATACTAAGTAAAAAATGAAAATAAAAAAAAATAAAAGTGATAATCATTTTCCTACCATCATCCTGGGTGGAGGTGGACATGCAAGAGTATTGATGGATGCCTTATTACTTCAATCCATCCCTGTCTTAGGTATTGCCGTGGCGGATCCTGCTTTAAAGAATACGATGATTTCAGGCATAAAAGTAATTGGGACGGATGAAGATGTTTTATCTCATTCTCCTGAGCAAGTGAGATTGGTGAATGGTTTGGGATCTGTAGATTTAACGAAAAAACGTCAGCAATTATTCAAAAAATTTAAAAAATTGGGATATATTTTTACAAACGTAATTCACCCCTCTGCTATCATTGCTTCTAACGTTCAATTATCAGAAGGTGTTCAGTTGATGGCGGGAAGCATTGTGCAGACAGGAAGTTGTATCGGAGAAAATACCATTGTGAACACTCGAGTTTCTGTGGATCATGATTGTAAAATTGGAACACATGTGCATCTAGCTCCAGGGGTTATTCTTTCTGGAGAAGTGACTATAGGAAATGGAACACACGTGGGTACAGGCACAAAAGTAATTCAAGGGATTCGAATTGGAAACAATAGTCTGGTAGGTGCAGGTTCTGTGATTATCAGAGAAGTGGATGATAATATGTGTGTAGCAGGTTCCCCTCCTCGGTCTATTAACTCTCATAGCCACAAACCCAATGATTGATAGAAGCCCCTATAAAAAATAGGGATCTAAAATGAGATTTTTGGAATCCATATCCTATCAAGAGAGTCTCCCAAAAATCATGACACTTTTTCGTCGAAGCTTTTCTAGAGAAATAGAAGAATCTTTTTTGAGGTGGCGTTATCTGAATAATCCTGTCCATGATCTCTTGGCAGCTGTAGAGGAGCAAGAAGATCAAATTATTGCGAATTATTCTGCTTCGCCTTGTATTTTGTCCAGAGAAGGAGAAGATTTCAAAACAGCTCTTTCCATGACCACGATGACAGACCCTGATCATACGGGCAAAGGACTTTTCAAGAAACTAGCGAGTCTTTTATATCAGGAAATGTTACAGAAAAACTATGTGATGATTTGGGGTTTTCCTAATAATCAATCTCATTATGGCTTTGTTGAAAAGTTAGGTTGGGCAGATATACATCAGATACCCACGATGGCTCTTGTGCTTAATGAACTAAAAATAGAAAACATGGATTGGAAAGAAGATAATCCATTTGACCTAGATTACTCCAAAGTCACTCCTCCTCAGGAATTACTTCACGTTAAAAAAATGAAGTCTTATCTTCAATGGCGATATGCAAAACACCCTATTAATAAATATAAAAATATTGTAATTGAAAAAGAAGGTTTTGTTTCTTCTTATTGTGTCGTTAAAAAATATAATTCTACCTTGGATATCATTGATTTTCAAGCGAGCGAAAAGGAAGAAGGAATACTTTTATTAAGACAGGTTCTAGCTTTGGCAAGTAAGGAAAAATTGCAAAGTATCAACTGTTGGGTGCCTTCCCATCATTTTCTTCATGCTATTTGTGAAAAAATGAAATTTATGAAGGGTAAGCCTATTACTTATTTTGGAGGCCGAGTGTTAATGGATCATGAACACTTAAAAGAACAAAGCAAACATTATTCAAACTGGTACATTCAAATGGGTGATTCTGATGTCTACTAAACGAATTCTTGCCTTTACGGGAATCCGATCTGATTATGATTTGATGAGTGGTCTTTATCGGGCTATCCATGCTCATCCTCATTTGGAATTAGGTCTCATTGTCACAGGCGCACATCTATCTCCCACTTATGGTTCAACCATCCAATGGATTGAAAAAGACTTACTACCTATTGTAGCCCGCATCGAAAATCTTCTGGATTCGGATAAACCTTCTTCTCGTCTAAAATCTAACAGCATTCTTATACAAAGTTGTCTTCATCATGTAGAGCAGTTTAATCCCGATGTAATTCTTTATCCGGGTGACCGCGAAGATGCTATGGCCGCAGCTCAAATTGGAGCTTACCTTGCCATCCCTACGATTCATTTTTTTGGAGGGGATCATTCGACGGATGGAAATGTGGATAATCCCGTGAGGCATGCTATATCAAAGTTATCCTCTTTGCACTTTGTAAGTCATAAAAGTCACGAAGAACGTCTTCTTAAAATGGGAGAATCTTCCAAACGTATTTTTCTCGTAGGAAGCCCTGCGCTTGATAAATTTCTAGAAGAATCTTTCCAATCCAAAAAAAATATCCTGCGGGATCTAAATCGGCCCGATTGGGAAGACTATGCGGTAGTCATTCACCATCCTTTAATCACTTGTATCCAAGAATCAGGTCAGCATTTTGAAGAAATTCTTCTCGCTCTCAAGAGAGTTAAAATGAAAGCTTTTGTGAGTCATCCCAACATCGATGCGGGCAATAAACAAATACTCAGCATGATAGAAAAATATAAAAATGATCCTGATTTTATTTTTTATACAACCCTCAATCGTAATCACTTTGTAAATCTTTTAAGACATGCAAGTTTGATGATTGGCAATTCAAGTGCGGGACTGATGGAAGCTCCCTCGATTCCTCTGGGTGTTATAAATGTTGGATCAAGACAAAAAGGAAGATTCGCAGAAAAAAATGTTATTTTCGTCGATCCAGATATTAATTCTATCATCGATGGTATTGAAAAGGTCCGAAGTGGTGGATTTCAAGAACAGCTCACTAAAGTTAAATCCCCTTATGGCAAGGGAGATTCCGTTAAAAAGTGTCTACAACTCCTGGAAGAACTCAATTATTCTGATTACCAATACAAAAGAGAGGATCCCTTATGCAACGAGCTTTAGTTATTGCTCCTCATCCTGATGACGAAACTTTTGGATGCGGAGGATCTCTTTTAAAACATGTCGCGGAGGGAACGGAAATTCATTGGCTGATTATGACAAGCATGACGGAAGAAACCGGGTTTTCAAAAAAACAGATAGAAACACGTGAAGTCGAAATAAAAGAGGTTGAGAAACTTTATGGTTTTACTTCCACTCATCGTTTAAAATTTCGAACCACTTCCTTGGATGTTATTCCCTTAAAAGATATTGTAAAAAAGGTCGCTGCCGTTTTTAAGGAAGTAAGTCCCTCCCTCCTTTATTTACCTTCTCGAGAAGATGCTCATTCAGATCATCAAGTCACTTTCGATGCGGCGATGGCTTGCACAAAATGGTTTCGATATCCTTCCATTCGAAAGATTTTGGCTTATGAAACTCTTTCGGAGACGGGTTTTCGATGTAATCAAAATATGATGGGATTTCACCCGAATGTTTTTATTGGAATAGAAAAATATCTCGAAAAGAAAATTGAAATTGTACAATGCTATCCAAGTGAGCTTGGCGATTTTCCATTTCCAAGAAGTATTGAAGCGATTCGGACACTCGCTGCATTCAGGGGAACTATGGCTGGATTTAAGGCAGCAGAAGCTTTTGTTCTTTTGAAAGAAATTTTATGAATCAAACTTATATCATCGCGGAAGCCGGCGTAAACCACAATGGGTCGGTAGAAACCGCGAAACAATTGGTGAATATAGCTGCCGAAGCAGGAGCCGATGCTGTCAAATTTCAAACTTTTAGAGCGCATAGCTTGGTGACTCTGGATGCACCTAAAGCCGCCTATCAACGTGAAGATTCTTCCGAATCACAATATGAGATGTTAAAAAAACTTGAATTAAATGAAGAAGCTCATACCATCCTTCTGAAACATTGCAGACAAAAAAACATTCAATTTCTTTCAACGCCCTTCGATTTAGAAAGCGTGGATTTATTAACGCGGCTGGGAGTATCTCAAATTAAAATATCCTCGGCTGATATTACCAATGCCCCTTTGCTTTTAAAATGCGCGAAAACAAATAAACCCATCATTCTCTCTACGGGAATGAGCTTACTCGCTGATATTGAAACCGCCTTAGGGGTTTTAGCTTTCGGTTATTTAAACCCGTCAATGCTTCCCTCTCTTCAGAATTTCAGGACAACTTATGTTTCTGAAAAGGGACAAAATCTTTTAAAAGAAAAAGTGGCTTTACTTCATTGCGTAAGCGCATATCCCTCTGCTGTTTCTGACGCTAATCTTAAAACGATGGACACTCTTCGCATGACCTTCGGTCTGCAAGTGGGATTTTCAGATCATAGTCTCGGAATTTGTTTACCCATTGCCGCGGTAGCTCGAGGCGCTACTCTCATAGAAAAACATTTCACATTAGATAAAACACTGCCAGGCCCTGATCATCGATCTTCTCTAGAACCTTTAGAGTTGAAGGAAATGGTAAGGTCCATTCGTCAAGTCGAACAGGCTTTCGGTTCTACTTTAAAAATTCCCACTCCAGCAGAATTGAAAAATGCGCCCTTTTCTAGGAAAAGTTTAATGGCTTCTCGAGCGATCCGCAAAGGAGAAGCATTTTCTGAGACAAATATTACGGTAAAACGTCCCGAAGGAGGCCTCTCGCCCCTCTATTATTGGGAATGCCTAGGAAAATTAGCAGATTGTGATTATCAAGAAAACGAGTTGATAGAAATCTCCTTCTCTACGAGCTTTTCATGAGTTTTAAGCAAAAGTTTACCGCTGATTCCTCAAAAATGTTTGTAGGATCCATTCTAAGCACTCTTTTTAGTGTCGCTAGATCTTATATGATTGCTTCCGCTTTGGGGCCCACTTTATTAGGAATTTGGAGCATCTTCACCACTCTGCTCACCTATAACCTTCAAGCGGATTTTGGAATGCTTGAAGGGATGAACAAACTTCTCCCTTATCTTCGAGGTAAAGGAGATTTAGAGGAACTCGAAAAAGTCAAAAATTCTACTTTTACTATTTTATGTTTGGTGGGGTTTTTCGTCAGTTTAATTTTATTCGCCACAGCACTATGGTTCGAACACAGCGGCAAAACCCTTTTAGCATTGGGTTTAAAACTACTTCCTCTTGTTGCTGCCGCCAATCTTTTTTACAATTTTTTCGTTACTTTAATGCGAACTGAAAAAAAGTTTGGTCTCATTAGTTTAGCGATATCGGGATTTAGCCTTTTTTCCTTTCTATTACTGCTCTTATTTCTTCACATGTTGCCCAGTCCATTAATTTCGGTTTTGTTAACCTTCTTCTCTGCCTATGCTTTTATAACTCTGTTACTTATTTTGATAGGACAAGCTCGAGTTAAATTATTTCTGAGCAAAGAGATCTTAAAAAAAGTCCTTCAAACAGGCTTCCCTCTGATTGTACTGGGAATAGGTTTAATGATTTACATGAGTTTAGACAAATGGTTAGTCATCACTTTTTTGGGAAAAGAGCAGCTGGGCCTCTACGCCATTGGAATTACCATCAGTGGTTTACTTTTTTCTTCAACTTCTGTTGTCAGTTATACTCTTTTTCCTAAACTCTCGGAACAATTTGGGGAAACTCATGACCCTAAACACATGAATCACATCGTTTATAAAACAATGTTGGTGATGAGTTATCTTTTATCTCCTATTACAGCCCTATCCGCTCTCACCATTCCCTTTCTATTGTCTATTCTGCTTCCTACCTACGTGAAAAGTATTTCTCTCTCGACACTGTTTTGCTTCAGCACTTACTTTTTGGTGATAGGAAGCATTGGAGGAAATACATTAATTTCAATTGGGCAGCAAAAAAAGGTTCTTTATTGTCTTTTGCTCGCTCTCATCACCAATGTTGTTTTGAATTACAGTTTTCTGAAAGGTGGTTTTGGAATTGAAGGAGTTGCTCTGGGAACCGGTTTGTCTTATTTGATTTACGGAGGTGGAAACTCTTTCATGGCACTTCGAGTCACAAGCCTTTCACCGAGTGATGCCCGAGCAAAAAGTATTACCATCCTCGCTCCTTTCCTTCTGACTCTTTCTTTTGTGAGCTTGATCATCAAAACACACTCCAGCATTTTAATCGGTAACACCTTACTGAATATGAGTGTTTTAGTTTTATTCTCCATCGTGATCACTTTTTATCTGAGTCGCCAAGCAGGAATTTACCACGATACTTTAAATGCTGTAAAACGCCTCTCCTGGCTTGGAGAAAGAGCCTTATGAACAAAGATTCCCACAACTGGAATATATTTTGGGGTCAAACAAAACATGTGAAGCCTCTTTCAACAAAGGCTGAGCTGTGGAGTGATCTTGTTTGGAAAGTCGGTTTAGAATATTGGCATGATCTTTTTTTGGAACTGGCATCGGGAAAAAATCTTTTGGAATGTGGCTGTGGAAGTGCGCGATTATCCCAATACATGGCTTCTCGGGGTTTCGAATGCACTCTGCTTGATAATTCTGAAGAGGCCATTCAAGTGGCAAAAAGTAATTTTTCTACTCTTTCCCTTCCGGCTAAATTTCATGTCGGAAATATTAATCATCTTCCCTTCGAAGACGGACAGTTCGATATCGTTTTTAGTGGAGGAGTCTTACATCACTTTGAAACATTAGAGGCTCCTATCCAAGAAATGGTCCGAATTCTTAAGCCCGGTGGATTATTTGCAGCTACCATGATTACCAAAAAATTTAGTTGTCAAACTTTGGCCAATATGGAAATCAGGTTAGCCCATTTCATGAGGGACCTTTGTCATGGAAAATTTGAAGAGGCTCTGAAAAGTTTTACCCCACAGGAACCTTTCTATGTCAATTCTATACCGCTCAAAACGTACAAAAGTATTTGTGAAAAAGCAGGTCTCCAATCCGTGGTAGGTTTAGGAACTTCTCCCTTTCCAGGTCTATCGCTACCTTCTCGAGGACAAAAACTCTATGGGAGACTGATGAAAAAATGTCTGCCTTTCTGGAAAAAGTTTGACACATCGCCAGCCCAATGGACTGAAATCTGGGGATCTGTTTTTAGACTTTATGGAATAAAAAAATAGAGAAAGGCTTGTCTACTTTGCTGCTTGTCACTATTATTAACAACAATTTTTTTTTAAGGAGTAGTTTTTATGGACAAAGATCATAAACCCCAAAAAAATAATATTTTAAAAGGCAATTTTAACCTCAAAAATGAAATCTTGCGTGAAGAGGTTAAAGAAGATTTAACCTCCCGCTTTGAAAAAGAAGCCCTCAAAAGACTGGGGGGAAGTATCGCCTTTGTATCAAAAAAGAAATTCCTCTTTGACACCAATAAAAAAAATCGAGAAAAAGCATAAGGAGTGATCGAAATGAAGGAACATGGCAGTCTAGGGCGCGAGATAGCCAGTCAACTGGATGAGTTTACTCTTATGAGAATCACAGAAGACGGATTCATCAATGCTAAAAAAAATGCCCCTTGGATAGGTAAAGGGAAGGATATTTTGGCTCTTCAGGGCACTTCTTTAATGGAAGGCTCTTCCGCTCTTGTGATCGCGGCGGGTCCTTCGCTTCACCGCTTTGAGACAGCAAAAATAATCAAAGAATCGAATTTCAAAGGTATTATTATTGCGGCCGAGTCAGCCATGGCTTGGTGTTTTCGCAATGGTATTATCCCTCATGTTGTGGTCACTCTAGATCCTCATTCTTCTCGTATTATTCGCTGGTTTGGTGATCCTCAACTTACCGAAGAATCCGTTCAGGCCGACGATTATTATTCTAGACAGGATATGGATCCTGCCTTTCGTCAGAATCAACTTCAGTTTAATCGAGAGCTCATTGATCTAGTCAATACTCATGCTCCTAAAGTTCGAATTGCCATTTCATCGAGCGCATCGCCGGGTGTCGTTCAACGGGTGACGGAATTACAGATGGAGCCCTTTTGGTGGAATCCGATGTATGATGATTTTGACAAAGCAGAAAGCTTGACTCAAAAAATTCATGATATGAATGGCCTGCCCTGCATTAATGCGGGGGGTAATGTGGGATCCGCTTGTTGGGTAATTGCTCATGCTGTTCTACAAAAGAAAAAAGTGGGACTCGTGGGGGTTGATTTCGGATATTATGCAGATACTCCCTACTATCGAACTCAATATTACAATGAAATCCTAAACCTAGTGGGACCCGATCGGCTTGACGAGGTTTTTATTCGAATCAAAAATCCTCACCTCAATCAAGATTTTTACACCGATCCCGCCTATTTTTGGTACCGAGAATCTTTCCTGGAAATGGCCCAACAGGCAGAGTGTGAAACTGTGAACTGCACGGGTGGGGGAATTTTATTTGGAAATAATATCCGATGGCAAGACTTGTCACAATTCTTGGAGGAATCAAATGGCTAAAGTTCTTTTTATAAATCCGATCATTCGTGAAAAAGATGTTCCTCGACATATTCCTTACGGTATCGCCCTTTTAGCCACTCTCGCCATACAGAAAGGTCATCTCGTACAAGTTTGCGATGCGAATGCATGGAGAATTACAGATGATGTCCTGATACAAGTCCTCACAGCAGATGATTGGGATGTGATCGCTTTTGGCGGTATTTCTACCACCTATGGTTATTCAAAAAAAATAGCCCAATTAGCCAAGCAACATGCTCCACAAGCCCTGCAAGTGATGGGAGGCGGCGGCTTAACCGCCATTCCTCGTCCTATCATGGCACTCATCACTCAAGTAGATATTGGAGTCATTGGTGAGGCTTTTTTCACCTTCAATGAAATTCTTGCTCAGGTGGATGCAAAAAAAATGGAACCCGAAAAAATCAAAGGAGTTATTTATCGGACTCCAGAGGGTGGACTCGACATGACTCCTGCTCGTCCATTGCTTGAGGATCTTGATTCTTTGCCTTACCCTGCCTATGAATTATTTCCGCTTGAGGAAGTTTATTTTCCCAACAGCATGGTACTCTTTTCAGAAGAAGGAATGCTCTCTAAACGAAGAGTCGATATGAATTCTTCTTTTGGTTGCTCCCTGGTGTGTAAGTTTTGTTTTCATCTGGGTCTTGCGGGAGATATGAAATATTATAAGAATGACAAGAACGAAACTGACGTTGTGTTTGATGTGCCGAATTCCTTCACTCGAACGATTCGTTATAATAGCCCTCGTTATGTAGTCAACATGGCCAAATACCTTCGTGATCGCTTTCAAGTCGACTTCGTGAGTTTCTTAGATGAAAATCTCATGACCTTAGATGTTTATTCTAATAGAAAATGGTTAACAGAAGTGTGTGAGCTATGGATTTCGGAGGGTTTACAACCCAGTTGTATTCGAGATGGAGTTGAACATGACGAAAAATGTAAGGGAGTTCATTGGAGCGGAACCAGTCACGCCACACTTTGTAATCCTGACATATTAAAACTCATGCGCAAAGCAGGATGCTCTCACTTAGTCTACGGTTACGAATCATTTTCTCGCCATATTCTTAAAACTTTAGGTAAAGGATCCACTCCTGATACAAATGTTCGATCTTATTTTTGGACGATGGAAGCGGGGATTCGTCCTATCCCCAATCAGATTATTGGATTCCCCTCTGAGAACTTTGACTCGATTCGTGACGATATGAAAGCTTGGGAAAATCTCGGTATCATTGTTAAACCATTTTTTGCGACTCCTTATCCTGGATCTTTATGGTATGAAGTTTATAAAGATAAAATCTTGAGTCAATACGATAACAATATAGAAAAATTTCTTCTTGATCTTGGAGACGCAACAGACATCACCGCCATCATTTCCGAAAATTTTAACGCCGTCGATCTCTATGGTCTCAGGGAAATGATGATACGCTTTGATTATCGTCGCATTGCCGAATACGAACTTGAATGGAAAAAACGAAACCCAGAAAAAGATGCTGTTAAAATGGCAGCGGCAACGGAGCAACGTTGGTTAAAATCCGCGCCTCAACTTCCTCGAAGAGGGAGTCAGCAGCAAGTAGTGAATGCCTAGAAACATTTTCTCTCTGACTTCTTTTAAACCTTTCTCTATCTGAGTCCACTCCTCTACAAAAATGGATAGAAAAATCTATATTCAAACTGCAAAGCTCGTCAAACAATGGGGAGAATCCCCCTTGAGTTCCGGAATAACACTTCACAAAACTCTCATGTGGGAAGGTGTTTCTTTGTGGGATGCCATCGCTCCGATCTTTACCTTGACCCGATTGCCTCTCTACATTTCTTCGGAGGGTGAATACCATTATCCTTCTTGGAAACAATCCTTACGCCTCTTCATTCGCTATTGGGTAAAACGATTCGGTTCTCCAAAACTCCATTTATTTCCTCATACAAATAATGAAAAATTTGAACAAAACTCAGCGGCTCTTTTTTTGAATTTTCAGCCAATCTTTTTGAGAGAAACCTTTGAAGCAAGCGCCGAAATCCTCTTCAAGCATCATCAAATTCAAACAGTAGCATTAAGCGAGGCCCCGCAAAAAGGCCTGCATCCCTTTATCTCCTTTCGATCCATCCTAGATTATGGAAATTCCCAACTTAATTCGAGGCTCAGACAACATCTCAAAAACTGGAACTCTACCCAGAAAAAATTGCTCCAAGAACTCCCTAGCATCATCAATCAGACAGGACCCCTTTGGCCTTTTCTTAAAAATGAATTTAAATGGTTTATCCATTGTGAAATCCCCAAACTTTTAAAATATTTAATATTAGCAGAGCATATTCTAAAAGAAATACAACCTCGCATTATTATTTCACCCGATGATACGGATCCGAGAACAAGACTCTACACTTCACTCGCACGAAATCTCAAAATTCCTTCTCTCATTATGCAACAAGGTCCCTTTGATGAATATGCCTCAGAATGGAGTTTTTTTTCCGGTGATAAAGTGGCAAGTTACGGCAAAGAATTTTCTGATATTCTGGTGGGATTTGGAATTCCACTTTCTCAAATCCATGTAACCGGCTGCCCTCGTTTTGATATATTATTACAAAATTCGGAAGATACTCGACAAAAAATTCGTCGCTCACTTCATATTAAATCAGATCCTAAAGTTGTTCTTTTTGCTTCTCAACCGAATGTTCCGGGCGCCTTCCATCATTCTGAGATACGCCGAGAAATGATACGATCCATCGGAAAAATTGTTCCTCAATTTGAACATCTTCATTTAGTAGTCAAACCTCATCCAGGAGAAAAAGAGCGTGAAGTACGTCAGTTGATTGGTAAAAATTTGCGAGTTTCATTTGTCAATGGACAATCCGATATTCGCGACTTCATTAGGGCTAGTGATATTATTATTACTTTTTTTTCAACATCCGGCTTATTAGGTCTCATTAATGGAAAACCGCTAATTTGTGTCCAATTTGGGAAAGCAACCGGCAAAAATTTTTATGAAAAATATGGCTTAGCGCCCATCGCTCGCTCTCCTGAAGATTTGAAGAAATTATTAATACTAAGCTCTGCGAAAGGAACACTCTCAAATGAAACCAAAAATGTATTGGAGAATTTAGTTTGGCACTCCGATGGGAAAGCAGCTTCTCGAGTGGCTGACTTAGTCGTAAAAACCTCAAAAAAGTTTGAAAACAATGCTGTTTTATAAAAATAAATCAGTTCAAAAAAGTAGGAAGAGTCCATGAAAATAGGAATTGATGCACGATTATTAGAAAATATGAGAGGTGGACCAGCCCGCTATGTCATCAACATGTTGAAGCTATGGCCTGAGATATCGAAAAAACATGAATATGTTCTTTATTTCAAAGATCATATTCCGCAGGATGATTTTCTACAACGAAGCGAGTTCACTTCCAAGAAGGTGAATTGCCCTTCCCTTCCTTATTCCTTCATTCCCTGGGAACACATTTTCTTGCCAGCCGCTGTCAAAAAAGACCGCTTAGATCTTTTTTTCTCACCATGGTATATGCTTCCTTACCGTTTTCAGTGTCCGAAGAAAGTCGTTGCAGCCTGGGATATTTCCTATACTACCCATCCCTCCCACTATAGATGGCATGTCCAAAAATATTGGCACTTTTTTTCAAAAAATGCCTGTCAACAATCCAATGGCATTATTACATGTTCTTACTTCGATGGATCTCAAATTGAAAAATTCTATGATATCGATGCTAGTAAAATCTGTGTGGTTCATTTAGCCACAGAAGATAAATTTATACCTTTGTCCGATTCAACTCCTATTCATTCTTTCAAGAAAAAAAATAATTTACCCCAATCCTATCTTCTTTCTTTTGGAACAATTTATAACCGACGCTGTATGGATGTGATCATCAATGCTTTCAAACAAATCCATCAAGAATTTCCAGAAATTGGTTTAGTCATTATAGGCAGAAATCACACTTCTCCTAAAATCGACATTAAAAAAATGATTGAACCTTTGAAACAAAAGGGCCAATGCGTTTATATGGAACGTTGTCCAGAAGAGGATCTGGTCGCCATGTACAACGGCGCATCTTGGTATGTTTGTGTTTCCGATTGTGATGGCGAAACGATTCAGATCAAGGAAGCCATGAAATGTGGCACCGCGGTGATTACTTCTCCCTTACTTCAAGAAATCTCGGGAGATAATGCCTTAATTATCCAGGATCCCACGAATGTTTCACAAACTTCCGCAGCATTCCGAAAAGCATTTTCATCCCCTGACCTTCGCGAAGATCTCGCTCAAAAAGGTCGTCTTTGGGTCGAGCAATATCGCTGGCCGACCATTGCCCAAAAGAGTCTTGAGTTTATAGAAAGTATAAAATAGCAGTTGATAAATATTCAGAATTTCTTATAGAAGGGTTCCTTTCTTTATAAAGATGCTTGAAATGGTAGACCAAAATAGCAAACAAGTTTTAGTCATTGGATTAGGTTATGTGGGGCTTACTCTAGGAGTTCACCTCGCCAAACACGGCTTTATTGTCTATGGAGTTGAAATCAATAAAGAAATCTTGGAATCCTGCAAAAAAAGAAAAGCTCCTTTTTACGAACCGGGTTTAGACAGTCTTCTGAAAGATTTCATGGGGAGCCGCTTCTTTGTTTCTGAACAAGTGCCGGAGAAGGAATTTGATTACATCCTGATTTCCGTAGGAACTCCCTTAGGATCGGATAAACATCCTAATTTATCCTATTTGGAAGGAGCTTTAGCATCTATCCGTCCTTTTCTAAAAAAGAAAACCCATATCATTCTTAGAAGTACTGTGAGTGTTGGGACTACCCGAACCTATGTGGCTCCCTTGATGAAAAAACAATTGGGTCTCAAAGATGAAGAAATCCTCCTTTCATTTTGCCCGGAACGAACGGTCGAAGGAAAAGCATTAGAAGAATTATCTACTTTACCACAATTGGTGGCCTCTTATAATGCTAAATCTTACGAATCCGCTCGATTGTTTTTTTCTAAAATTTCTCCCACCATCTATACTTGTCCTTCTTTAGAAGCTGCGGAACTCGCAAAACTTTTCAATAATGTTTATCGAGATATTAACTTTGCCGTGGGAAATCTTTTTAGCCGGATTGCTCAAAGTTTTGGAATAGATGGAAATGAAATGATTGATTTAGCTAATAAAGGATACGATCGTTCTGCGATTCCTCGTCCGGGATTCGTGGGAGGTGCTTGCTTAGAAAAAGATGCTTACATCTTGGCATGTAACACAAATATCGAAGCTGAAAAACTCCAGATAATTTCTCACCGACAATATAATGAAAGTTTAGTAGCTGACTTGACCGACTGGATACGAAGTCGTATCGAAAAAGGTGGACGACTTTTAATGTCCGGCCTCGCCTTTAAAGGCAAACCTAAAACTTCTGATATACGAGGAAGTCTGGCAGTCAATCTTGTTCAAGCTCTTGAAAAAGATTATGACATCACCGTCCACGATTTTTGCGCCACTGAAAAAGATTTGGAGCGAATTGGAAAAGTGAAAGTCCTGAAAAATTTGTCGGAAGAAAATAAACCTTATGATTTGTTTATTATTCTTAATAATGCTGATCAATATTTGGAACTTACTCCCAATGAATTAAAGGGAATTATTGAACAAGGCAAAACAATTGTATTTGATTCTTGGAATGTTCTCTCCGCAACCTTTCGCAAAGATTTCAAATTCTTCACCTTAGGTAATTATAGGATCCATTCGTGAATATTTTAGTTACAGGATCAGAAGGCAACCTCGGCACTTTTATCGTTCAAGATTTGAAACGCTTGGAACATTCAGTCATACGGGTCTTTTTAGATGATAAGCGTGAAGAAATTATAGATCATCGTGCTTTCGGAGACTTAACTCGTGAGTCCTTTATCGAAAAGATTTTTGATACTTGCTCTATCGATATTGTGATTCACTGTGCTGCAAGATTATATGGAGTAGCGGGATTTAATGCAGATGTTTATGGTCTTTTTCAAAACGATTTGCGCATGATGTTGAATATTCTAAATGTTGCCTCTCACAAATCCATTAAGCGTTTCATCTATACTTCTTCTTCAATGGTTTACGAAAAATCAAAAGAATCCGTTTTCAAAGAAGAAGACTTCAAGTCCCTCATGCCACCCGACAGCTCCTATGGATTAACGAAATTTCTGGGAGAGCGGTCGATACGTTATTTTTGTCAACAGTATCCTCAATTTGAATTCACGATTTGGAGACCTTTCAACGTAGTTTCTCCACTAGAAAAATATCGCCCTTACGCACATGTATTTGTCGATCTTGCTCAAAAAATCCTCGTCCAAAAAGAAAAAGAAATTTCATTCATCAGCGATGGAACTCAAAAACGTTGTTTCACTTGGGTAGAAGATGTCTCTCGAGCAATTACTGATAATTTACTTTCTGAAACAACAAAAAATGAGATATTCAATGTGGGACAAACCCAACCGATGGAAATCCGCGAAGTGGCGGCTCTCATTGTCGATTACGGCTTAAAACACCACATCTTAGATAGTGCTCCGAAATTCTATTCTTCCTCAGAACCAGTTTATGATGTGAAGTATCGACGCCCTTCCATGGAAAAGTTAAACTCTGTTTACGATACTTCCCACTTCGTCCCTTCTCGACGTGCTATTGAAATGTATTTGGAGCAAGCGCTTGAAATAGAAAAAGGAGTGATTCGATGGAGGTAAAAAAAGATTCTATTGAGCATATTTTCCACCAAGAAAAACTTTTAGCGATCATTTTACGAAACGATTATCATCATGGGTCCATCCAATTTTTTACTCCAGGTGACTTCCCTCTTCAATTGGGTTATATGAATCGACCTCAAGGTTATAATATTCAACCTCACATCCATCAACAAGTAGCCAGAGAAGTTCGAGATACTCAGGAAGTCTTGTTTGTCAAAAGTGGAAGAGTGCAAATCGACTTTTTTTCATCTGAAAAAAAATATCTTGAAAGTCGGGAACTAAAAATAGGAGATGTCATTCTTCTCTCTTCACATGGACATGGATTCACAATGCTTGAACCCAGTGTCATGATCGAAGTAAAAACAGGCCCTTACTTGGGCGAAAGAGATAAGATTCGTTTTGATAGAAAGGAATAAAATGATTCCAGTCAATGAACCTCTCTTTATAGGTCGAGAAAAGGAATTACTTGCTCAATGTGTGGAGTCTGGCTGGATTTCTTCGGAAGGACCTTTCGTCGCTGAATTCGAAAAAAACTTTTCGAGCTATATTGGTGTACCTCACGGTGTAGCTGTTTGCAATGGTACCGCTGCTTTAGAAGCAGCCTTGTATGGGGTAGGTATTAAAGAAGGAGATGAAGTGATTATGCCAAGCTTCACTATCATTTCCTGTGCTCTGGCTGCGATTCGTTTGGGAGTTAAACCCGTTCTCGTTGACTCTGAATCAGAAACTTGGTGCATGGATCTCAATCAAATCGAATCCAAAATCACCTCTAAAACTCGTGCGATTATGCCTGTCCACATGTATGGTCACCCCGTAGATATGGATCCACTTGTCGCCCTTGCAAAAAAATATGATCTAAAAATTGTAGAGGATGCCTGTGAAGTACATGGTGCCGAATATAAAGGTCGTAAATGTGGCAGTTTGGGGGATGCGGCAGCTTTTTCTTTTTACGCAAACAAGATTATATCCACGGGAGAAGGTGGAATGGTAGTCACTACCGACAAAAAAGTTGCAGAGAGAGCAGCCTCTTACCGTAACCTTTGCTTTAAACCCGAAAAACGATTTCTGCATACTGAAATTGGTTACAATTTTCGAATGACGAACCTACAAGCCGCTGTCGGAGTAGCTCAACTTGAATGTATCGACAAATTCATTGAGATTAAAAGACATTGGGGCAAACGCTACGGCGAAGAATTTTCTAAACTCAAAGGGGTAAAATATCAAATTGAGAAACCTTGGGCAAAATTAGTTTATTGGATGTATTGCCTCGAGTTGGATACTTCATTAGGTTTCACTGCATTAGATTTAGCGACAAGACTCCAAGAAAAAGGAATCACTACCAGACCCTTTTTCTTGGGTATGCATGAACAACCTGCTTTCCATGCACTGGGTTTATTTAAAGGAGAAAAATATCCTGTAGCAGAGCGAATTGCTCGACAAGGACTTTATTTACCTTCTGGAATGGCTCTCACAGAACAGCAATTCGAAATGACCGTCAATGCTTTGAAAGAAGTCTTTCAATAAAAAAGGAGAGGTTGTGGAAATCAAAAAGATCGAAAAATGTCGGGTCTGTCATTCTAAAGAATTGGTCGATGTCCATTCCTTAGGAAATTTTTTCGTATCTGACTTTGTTGAAAAACCCGATCAAGGGCATCAAGCGCCTTTAGCAATCACTCACTGCCAAAAATGTTCTTTACTCCAACTGGAGCATTCAGTTCCTCTCGATTTTTTATATACCCGGCATTATTGGTATCGTTCAGGCGTAACAGACACCATGCGCAAAGCCCTTCGAAATATCACCGCACAAGTAGAAGAACTTACTTCTCTAAAAGCGGGAGATACAGTTTTGGATATTGGTGCTAATGATGGAACTCTTTTGGAAACTTACCAAGTACCCGGTCTTAAAAAAGTAGGTTGCGAACCGGCTAATAACTTAGTGGGATACCTCCGAGAAAAAACAGATTACGTAATTCATGATCTTTGGAATTACGAAGGCTATGAAAAGGTTGCCCGCCAGCACAACTTGGGCAAAGCTCGCGTGGTAACAGCGATCGGAATGTTTTACGATATGGAGGATCCCAATCAATTCATCGCAGATATCAAAAAAGTTTTAGCGGAAGACGGAATTTTTATCGCACAACTTATGTGTCTTGCTTCAATGTTAAAAAAAAACGATGTGGGCAACATCTGTCATGAACATCTCGAGTATTATTCTTTGGAATCTCTTCGAGTTCTCTTTGAGCAAAATGGTCTCGAAATTTTCAAAATCGAGGAAAACGAAGTCAATGGAGGAAGCTATCGCCTCTTTGGGCGCCATTACCAAGGAAAAGGAATTGCTTTCGATGAGAAATTCAATACACAAGATTATCGAGACTTCTTTGACCGTATTAACAAAAATCGAGATCAATGCATGAACTTCATCCAACAAGAAATTACTAAAGACAAAAAAGTGTATGTTTATGGAGCTTCCACTAAAGGTAATACCATCCTTCAATATTATGGCTTAGACAATAAAACCATCACAGCCGCTGTAGAACGCAGCCCTGAAAAATGGGGCAAATTCACGGTGGGCACCCACATTCCTATTATTTCCGAAGAAGAAGCCCGTGCGGCAAAACCTGACTATTTTCTTGTTTTGCCTTGGGCATTTTTCAATGAATTTTATGAAAGAGAAAAAATTTGGAGATCTAAAGGCGGTAAATTTATTGTCCCTTTCCCTGAATTTCGCGTGGTGGCATGATCATTCCTCTCGAGCAATATAAGCAAGCCCTCGATACCTTGCCCATTTTATGCGTGGATTTACTTCTTCAGAATAAAGAAGGAGAATATCTTTTAGTTTATCGAAATAATGAACCTCTAAAAGGAGAATGGTGGGTTCCAGGAGGCAGGATTCACAAGACCGAATCAGTTATGGTTTCGGCTCGAAGAAAATGTCAGGAAGAACTAGGCCTTGGAATCTCTTCTTTTGAAGTAGTGGGGTTTCTAGAAGAATTCTTTGAGGATGCTCCTTTTGGGGTACAGTCAGGCTTTCATGCAGTCAGTATAGTACTTCACGCTGTTATAGATACAAACAAAATCAAGCTGGATCAGCAAAGCGAAAACTGGAAATTTAGCAAAGAACTTCCCCCACGAATAAAGATCCAACCTTTTCAAAAAGGAAGTTTTTTATGAAAAAAGCATTGGTCTTAGGTGCAACAGGGCAGGATGGAAGTTACATTACCGAACTCCTTTTAAAAAAAGGATATGAAGTTTATGGAATGATTCGTAGATCTGCCACGGGAAATACTCTAAACATTCAACACCTTATCGACAATCCTGATATTCTCAATAAAAATTTCTTCATCTGCAGAGGGGACCTTGCTGATCCAACTTCTTTGTATCGCATCATTTCTCAAGTACAACCCGATGAAATTTATAATTTCGCCGATCAAGATCATGTGTCTTGGAGTTATGATATGGTAGGCTTTTCCGCCGACGTTACTGCGGGTGCCGTTGCACGTATATTAGAAATAATTAAACAAATTAATCCTAAAATAAAATATCTCCAGCCTTGTACTTCCAATATGTTTGGTAAAACTGAGAGCAATCCTCAAGACGAGAACACACCTTTTAATCCTCAAAGCCCCTACGCATGCGCCAAGGCATTTGCTTACTACATCACACGATATTATCGCCAAAACTTCGGAATCTTCTCTTCCACCGCCATCTTTTATAATCACGAGTCTCCACGGAGACCTATCGAGTATGTGACTCGAAAGATTTCACGCTCCGTTGCGCTTATTGCCCGCGGAAAACTCGACAAGCTCACCCTTGGCGACATGAGTACCCGCATTGATTGGGGTTATTCGAAAGATTATGTGGAAGCCGCTTGGGAAATGCTTCAATTAGATCAGCCAGATGATTTCGTGATTGGAACCGGAGAGGTACATTCCATCCAAGAATTTGTCGAAGAAGCCTTTAAAGTAGTAAATCTCGATCCTAAGATCTACGTCAGTAGCGATCCAAAACTCTTCCGCCCTACCGCGACGAGCGTTTTGAGAGCAAACATTTCCAAAGCTAAAAAAGTTTTTGGCTTCGATCCTAAAACAAAATTCAAGGATCTTGTCCGGTTAATGGTTGAAAATGATTTGCAATCTTTACGAAGCTGAAAAATAAATTATTAAAATGGAAGCAAGCTCACCAATCGAAGCTTTTCAAAATGGGCAACTATTGTAAAAAGATCTCAAATTTTTGGACAAAGAGCAATGTGAAGAAGCATAAAAAACCACCGGGAAGAATTCATTTACCGACTCGCCAGTGTTGCTGGTGAGACCACCAGCTATGTCTGTAGATGTTGTTATAAGCATGTGCTAAATCACTTATGGGGAAACGATTAAAAAAAGAATATATTCTGTCCTTTTTAGCACTCCTTATTGCTGCTTTTGTGTGGCAAAAAGTTTTTCATTTCAATCCAATTTTAACTCTCCCCTTTGGTATTTTCGTCATGCTCTTACTCCCGGGATATCTTTTATCTACATTATTTTTTCAAAAATTCTCCCGCTCATTGGAAGTCATAGAGCAATTACCCATTTTCTTTGGTTTATCCCTCACATTCTGGACCATTCTTTCAGCCATCGCTTATCAAATCCAGTTACCTACAAACTTTGTAATCGGCATTATAATTTTTCTGGAAATCGGCACTTTGATCTTTCTTCAATTCAAATACTTTTACAATCATTATCCGACAAGTTTATCAGAAATTAATCATCAAACTTTTTTCTCTCATAAACTCTACCTAGGAATTTTTCTTCTTTTAATTGGAATAATAGGTGTTCTGGGCGCTATTAATTCCCAGTTTCAAGGTTTCAATTTCGATACATTGCCTCATTTGGCAGCTTATAGGAAAATTGCTGCAAGTTCAAAGATTATTGGTGGAGATGTTTTGTACCAACAAGGTGCTCCTTATTTATTTCATTATGCTTCTAATCCGTGGTATCTTTTCATGGGACTCACTGCCCGATTAAGTCATGTCGATGTAGTATGGCTTTATATCAGCTTGGTACCTGTGTTAACTCTCTTGATGTTTTTTACCTTTTATTCCATGCTCAAATCTATTATTTTTGATCCACACACAGCTCTTTTAGGCAGCATCATGGTTACAATTCCTTGGATTAGTGAGTTAGCCATACAATGGAAAAATTTTCACAGTTTTTATCTGGGCTTTTTTCCTTATCCTTATACTGTTAGTGAACTCATTCTCCTTCCTTTGCTTCTGACCAGCTGTTTTCGATATATCTATAAACCCTCACAAACAGTTTGGCTCCTCACTTCTCTATTAGCCATAGCAACCATTGGACAACATGTACTTTTTGTCATCTGGACTCCATTATTTTTAGGATTTATTCTCTTAACCTCGAACCTCATTGTTTCATCTAAAATGAATCGCTTTCAAAATTACGCTTTGTTCGCAGAAATTTGTTTAATTGCTTTCTTCCTACTCTTTTTGCAAATCAGTTTTCCCTTAGCTCTAGCTCCTTCTCCTATGAATCCAAATAAGATTCTTTTAGACTGGAGTAGTGGAGGTTCTGTTTGGATACTAGGAAAAAATTTCTTTGCAAGCAGCCCACAATACCTTCTTACAACAGGTTGGAAACAATTGTTAGGCTTCATGATCATTGCTGGCTTTATCGGTTTTACTCAAGGAGTTCTTTTCATTAAAAAGGATAGTAGGAGAAGATTGCCACAACTTACATGGATACCGTCAAGAACTTGGCATTTAATGCTAGGAGTTTTTGCTGTCATTGTGGGACCGTGGATAGTTATATTTAATCCTCTCCTCGTTCCCCAGATTGTGCAACTCTTTGGATCTTCTATTCCAATCATGAGGGTATCTGAAAGTATGACTGTCTTTTCCCATGTCCTCATCTTTGGCACCCTCGCTTGCCTTCTCTCTCTTCTTTTTTCTCTCTTGAAAGGAGAAAAAAAAGGTCATCATTGGAAAACTGTAGTATTAATTGTAGGTTTGCTGCTCATTTGTTCTCCTTTACTCAGCAAATCTGTCCGTGTTGCTCTAGCCAACAGTCTTTCTGATAATCGTGATACGCCTAGTCTGCTGAATCTTCAGCAAAATAAATTTTATCAAGAATTATCTCAGCACCCTCCCGGGGTGGTCGCTATTACATTTAAACAAGCAGATATGGTAGCTGCACTTACACCTCATTACGTGTTAGCGGTTCAAATTTGGCACAATACTAACCTGCAAGAAGGAAAAAAACGCTTGGGTGACAACGAAAAAATCATTAATTTTTCAGTAAATTTTGCCAAAATGCAACAATTATTAAAAAAATATAATTGCCGTTATATTGTTATTGCTAGAAACTCTCCTCATTTATCCCGTTTTAAGATTCATTCTTCGTTTTTTAAGGAAATCATAGAAACGCCTGAACAAATCGTTCTGGAAGTGTTATAATTTATAGAATTCGGCCTTAGCGAGATTAATACATTCTAAAAGGAAGCTATCACTCATGCAAATTCATTCTGAGAAAAAAAACCTAGTACTTTTACTGTCTCCTTTCGCCTACAAAAGTAATAAAAATTACAACGTTAACGTGGATTCCACGATTTCAAGACATTCTGGCGCTAAAACAAAAAACGGGGCTTTCTACCCCACTGGGTTAGGATACATTTCTTCAATACTTAAACAGGCCGGTTTTCCTGTACGATTGATGGATCCAGGGCCGCAATCAAGCTCGGTCGCACAAGTGTTGGCGGAAGCCGAAAAAGCCAACTTTATTATTATGCCAATCTCCGCACCACGCTATGAAGAAACCACCTCCTTTTTAAAGAATTATCGAAATAAGATTCGAATCGGCATCAGCAATTTTGCTTCCATTTATGCGGAAAAACTCCTCAAAGAAGGAGTTTGTGATATTATTTGCCACGGAGAAGTAGAACAGACCTGTTCGGAACTTGTCCAAGCCTACTACGACTCCGGCAAACCTGAATTATCAAAAATAAATGGTATTTCTTTTATCGATCAAAACGGAACAATCATTAAAACAGCATCCCGTCCTCTCACGGACAAACTCGACTCAATTCCATTTCCAGACCGAGAGGGCTTCGATCAAAATCTTTATAATGATGTCGCATTTTTTGGAGCACCAACCGCATACATCCTGACTGCAAGGGGATGCCCTTTCAAATGCACCTTTTGTTCAACTCATTTGACTTATAATTATAAAGTCAATTATCGCAGTCCGGAAAATGTGGTTGCAGAAGTTGAGTCGGTAATAAGAAATCATGGGATTAAAAATTTCTTTTTTATCGACGACACATTCACTCTTGTACCATCGAGAGTAAAAAAAATCTGCGATTTGATCATGGAAAAAAAATTGGATATCCAATGGGCATGTCTGGGTCGTCTGGATGTGCTGAACGATGAAATGTTAGTCAAAATGAAGGCTGCAGGATGCATTGAAGTACGTATGGGCGCCGAATCTGGAAATGATTCAATATTGAAAAACACGAAGAAAGATCTCACCGTCACCCAAATAGAAAAAGGAATAAACCTCATGAAAAAGCATAAGATGAGATATACACTTTTTTTTATGATTGGGAATCAAGGTGAAACAAAAGAAACAGTACTACAAACAATTCGTTTCGCAAAAAAATTAAATCCTATTTTCGCTTCGTTTAATATTTCGACCCCCCTTCCTGGATCAGAACTTTTTGAGAGGTATAAGGAAAGTTTTCAGTTCAATGATATTCAAACCTTTAACACTGTATCTTCTAATTTCTCTGTGTGTGATCTGTCCCCCAAGCAATTAAGACACCTTTTATTATATGCTTATTTTTCCTATTATTTTCGTCCTAGTTTTTTCATGAAACTTTTTTCCGAGCTCATCCAAAGACCCAAAGACACAGGAAAAATAATTTATTTCTTGTTCCAACAAGCTCGAGCAGTGGTCAGTTGATCGAAATACTTCAAAAAAATAACGGAGTAGTAGCCATTTTAGGAAGCGGCAAGATGGCTGAACTCCATCTTCGAGCCTATCGCAAGAGTAAGTTGGTGAAATCAGTTATCCTTTGTGGTAGAAACGAAACTCGACTTCGTGAGCTTACACAACGCTATTCACTTCCCCGTCACTATCTCCATTTTCATGAATTACTGGAACGAGAAAAACCCTTCGCAGTAAGCGTTTGTTTGCCCCCCGATCAGCGGGAAAAACCGATTGTATTAGCTCTCCATGCAGGCGCTCATGTGCTTTGCGAAAAACCATTGGCCTTGAATCTGGAAGAAGCACAAAGAATTGCGAAAATTTCCCAAGAGACCAATCGTCGAGTCTTCGTAGGATACGTTTATCGTTTTTTTTCAGAAGTCCAAAAACTCAAATCTTCCATCGATCGAGGAGAAATAGGAGAAGTTAAGTCTATTTACTTCCATCTTGGGAGAGGATTTCCTCAATCCAAATGGGGTCAAGATCCCCATCGAACGCTCGGCGCTTTCGGAGAGTTGGGAATTCACGGATTAGATTTGATCCACTACCTCAGTGGTGCCGAAGTAGTTTCAGTCCATGGAAAACAAATTCAAGTCCTAAAATCAAAAAATACTGAAGATCAAGGCTGGGCTTTTTTAGAATTATCCAACGGAGCTCTTGGTGTGGTGGGATGTTCTTTTGCCTTTCCTTTTTTTGACTACTCCTTAGAGCTCGTCGGCACTAAAAAAGCAGCGAAGATTTCAAGAGGATGTGTGATATACCGGGATTTAAACCGAGACTATTCCTTGGCTCAATTAGCCTTCTTGTTTCTATTAGAGAGCCTCTACCTACCTCTACACTATGCTTCTCATCCCATCCGAAAGGAAATAGATTATTTCTTGTCTGCCATTGGAAGTGAAAACGCGGGTCAAAAATTAAAATTACTTCCAGATGCCAGCGAAGATCTAAAAACTTTGACTCTTTGCTTAGAAGTCTGTAAGAAGACTGCAAACTTTTAAATTATTTTTCAAAAATGAATGATCGTTATACCATTGAATCAAAATCACCTCTAGGCTTGCTCATTATTCCCGCTTTCAATGAAGAAGGCTCCATTGGCATTGTCCTCGAAGAGGCTTCTCATTATTGGCCTAAAGAAAATATCATAGTGGTCAACGATGGATCGAGCGACCAAACGAGTCGAATTGTTATCCAACATGGCATTCGAGAAATAAAACACCCCACCAACTTGGGGTACGGGGTTGCTCTTCAAACAGGTATCTTATTCGCAGAAAGAAAAGGATATGACTTTGTCATTACTCTCGATGCAGATGGGCAACATGATCCTCGGTATCTTGACAATCTAGTCCAAGCACTCTATAAAACAGGATCTCATTTGATTATAGGCTCGAGATTAAGTCAATTAGGCGGGCATAAAGATACTCCTCATGCACGTCGAATTGGGATGGGATTTTTTTTCTGGGTAACCAAGATGATTACCGGTCAAAAACTAGTTGATACGACTTCCGGCTTCAAGATTATCCACTCCCTTCTCTTTCCTGAAATCGGGAAAACCGTGTTTATTGATTTTCACGCTGAATTGCTCATTTATTTCAGTCTGAAGGGATATAAAATTGGCCAAATTCCTGTGATGATGCGTCAAAGAAACACGGGCAATTCCCTTCATAATTGGACAAGTGCTTTTTCCTATCCAGCAAAGACTATCTTAGGAATCCTAATCGCTATTGCGGATATCCTCGTATACAAAATGCACTCCAGAGCCCGAGATACTTCTCTTTTATGAAATTAGCAGCCATTATCTTTGCGGATTTTTTAGGGGCGTTTGCGCTCATGCTTATCACTCATTTTTTGAGAAAACAGTTCCTTACTATTGGCCTTGGTGTCGCTTGGTTTTTTACGATCGGAGGACTGATGTGTATAGCCAGCATCCCCCCTCTCGGAAATGCGTTCATTACTCTCAGTTCCTTATTTTTTTCTTCTCCACCCTATCTTGTTGCGTTGACTATTTTTCTTCTCTTTTTCTTAATTTATGTTTCTGTGGTCATTTCAACCTTACAGCGACAAATACGTGAATTATCCCAATTTATCGCTCTGGAAAAAAACAATCTAAAAAAATGACCTCATTCAAAAAAACAATTTGGTGTTTGTTCGCTCATCCTGATGATGAATTTTTCGTGTTAAACCGCATCTCCGATTACATACAAGCAAAACATCAAATACATTGTCTTTATACTACTACTGGAGTGAAAATAGAAATGGATCCGTACCAACGCATCAAAGAGACCAAAACCGTCCTTTCCAAATTGGGAATGTCACCGGAAAAAATCATTTCACTTGGCATCGAAGAAAATATCCCACTCAGCTCATGCTATCTCTCTCTAAACAAGGTATACGAAGCTTGCAAAAAGCGTATTGAAACTCAGCCTCCACATGAAATAATGATCCCCACTTGGGAAGGAGGCCATGTCGATCATGATGCCACGCATCTTATCGGCAAAGCTCTTTCCTTAAGCTTTCCAGATGTCCAAACAGTGACAGAATTTCCGCTCTATAATTCATTTGGCCTTCCCCATCCTTTTTTTCGTGTAATGACATTTCCTATAAAAAATTCGGCTATTAATTTTAGACGCATTCCATGGATACAAGCGATGAAAAATTTTCTTAAAGTACGCTTCTATTCAAGCCAGTGGAAAACCTTTGTAGGCTTAGGGCCAGGGTTGTTTTTCCGTTTAGTCCTTCAAAGAAAAGAACCTACTTTGAATTCTTTCGGGTTTTTTCGCGATTATACCCAGCGGCCTCATCACGGAAAATTATTTTACGAATCACGATTTAAAGTAACTTTCCAAAATTTTTTAGCTGGAACTAAACCTTTTATTAGAACTTTTTTAAGTTAATAATGTACCAAATAAAGTCTTTAGATTTATCCCAGAAAGGTATTCATCAATGTTCGGCTCTTTTAATGTCTTCTTTTACCTCCGCTAGTCACAGCACTGCTAATTATCTAGATTGGCTATATAATCAAAATCCACTGGGATCAGCACTTGGATTTAATGCATTTTCAAATGAAGAGTTGGCTGCCCATTATGCAACTCTCCCTATTCTTGCCTTCTTGAATGGCAAAAAATGTCAAGGCCTTTTATCTCTCAATACAGCTACTCACCCTAAGCATCGCAGAAAAAATCTCTTCATCACTTTGGCAAACGCCACTTATGAATATGCCAAGGAAAAAGGATTTGAATTCGTGCTAGGAGTTGCAAATACAAATAGTACTTATGGCTTTACGAATCGCCTAGGATTTCAACTCGTACGTTCCTTGGAAGTAAAGATTGGCTTAGGACGTCTCCCCATTAAAAAAAAGAAAGAGCCTGTTGAATTCGAACGAATTTGGGATACAAAGCTTATTGAATGGAGATTAGGCCGTCCAGATGCTTCTTATGTATGTGTTGGCAATAAGGAGTCTGTAGAAATTCAGGGGGGTATAGGTAAAATTGGGATAAGAACTTGTCTCGGCAACTTCGACCGATCGCAATTTCTTCACGAAATAATTAATGGAAAGAGGGGGGTTCATTCTCTTAAAATTTGGATAGGAGTAGATCATCATATCGATTGGAGGAGATCATATTATTTGAACCTTCCGCGTAGATTTTGGCCTTCCCCTCTCAACTTAATTTTCAAGGATTTGCAGAACCCATCAAGAACACTTAATTCCGAAAATATACGCGTTTCAGCAATTGATTTCGATTTCTTTTGATAAAACAAATGAAGAATGTTTTATAAGCTGATTGAGACAATATAAATATATATGAAATTTATCTTATTTTTTATACAATTGTTTCTATTATGTCTCTTAAATGCAACATATTATCAAAGTGTCTACGCCACTGAGTCTAATTCTGAATCTTTTGAAGTTGAAATCCCTATCATTAAAGAAATGCGCTCTTCTATCGACTTACTCGAATATCCCGGTTACCTTCTGCTCATTATAGAGAATAATGGTATTCGCTTGGCGAATAGTATTGAAATAAGTAGTGATCGAGAAATCAAAGCAGGGGGATCTCTTTTGCGATTTCTCAAAAGAGAGGGCTCTCGTTTTTTTTACCAAGCTCGAATCGAGTCGGGATTGTTGGGTGAAGGACTATCTCATTCTCTTCAAGTAGAAGTGGACATTTCGAAACTTCAACAGGGAAGCATTATACTATATTTTCGCTCTCCGTTCATCAAACTATTATCGACGCAAGCAAGTCATCAAATCAAAACAAAAATCAAAACAATTACTAATGAGAATGCTCAAAAAATAATGATAGATTTCTTGCAAGCGATCCCAGATTATAAAAACAAGGGAATTCATGATCCTCAAGTTCGAGAAATCATCTTGTTAAAGGCATATAACTCCCTCTTTTCTCAGATAGATGAATCAGGAGATCTACCACCTAGAAATTTGGGGTTTGGTATTCCAGTTGCCCTCAGAATCTCGCTACTCTTGCTCTTATTTATACTACTAATAATGACTCCTCTAGTCACTTTAGGGCGAAAACTTGAAAAATAGGAAGTGAAAGTATGAAAATTAGTCATCTTTCAATCTTTTTATTTTCATCTCTTTTTGTGATTCTGTGCACAGATATTTCGCGCGATTATGCTTACATTAGTGGGATTGAAATGCGGAATATTGTGCCAGGGCTCCAGCCTTATGTGGATGGAGCTATGATGGCGATTGTGAGCATATTGATTTGTTTGGGCATAATAGTCTTGTTGTTAAAAAATGGTCATACGAATATTCCACGAGGTCCCCTAAACTTTTTATTGTCACTAGCCGCTATATATATCTACGGTGCTATTGTGGGTATTTTGCATGAAAATTCACGCATCTATGTCCTTGGTGAGTTTCAAAACCTCGTTATCTATTGGAGTGTTTTCGCGATCGGATGTGTAGCGGTCAATGATAAGATGCTTTGGACAATGTATAAGGCATTTTTTATTGGCTGTGGAGTAATGATCATAAAAGCAGTAGCTTCCTCCATCATCGAATATTCAAGCCATGTGGGTTACTTTCGAGTTCTGCTAAAAGGATCGGGTTATTTTCAAATAATGACCATCTTATCCTTTGCCTTATTTGCTGAAAGCAAAATTAAAAAAGAGAGAATTAAATTCTTTCTAATTATGTTATTAGGCCTTTTTGGAGTGTTGGTATCTTATCATCGAGGCTTTTTTTTAGGCTTATTCGGTGGCTTGATGTTTTATGCGATATTTATGCCGGGAAGTGGAAGAGGAATAAGATATCTAAGCCGTATGGTAATTACCCTCATTCCTATCGCTCTCATCTGGTCCCTTGTCAGCCATCAACCTGTTTCTACAATATTTGGAAGATGGTCTGGAAACGAACAATATGGATTTCAAGAGGGTGTCGATTACCGCGTTTACCAATCAAAAATGCTTATTGATAAATTTAAAGATCATTTTATTGTTGGAAATGGTTTGGGGAGTTATTTGGGGTCCGATTATGAGGGCAATTATTTGGAAGGAGTAGAAGTAAGTAAGCCTTATATCGTTGAGCTGGATTTGTTGAATTATACCATGAAGTTTGGTATGGTTGCTTCTACTCTTCTTTGGGGGTCATTTGTTTACCTGATGGCATTGGGTGTAAAGGCTTCCAAGCGTGCAACTCAAAGCATGTATAAAGCACTCCCCGTAGCAGGAGCAGCATCTTTATTTTCTTTACTTATCGCTAGTGGTACAAATGCTACCTACAGTGGAATCATGTTTCATCTATTCACGGCATTATATCTACTCACTCTGATTGCTGCCCGTACGGCCGAGTGTCATAGTTTTACCAACTACTTGCCGAAGGAAAATTTAATCCAAGCTCCTATTAAATATGTATAATTCTCAAAATCCACTCGTAAGCATTATAATTCTTGACTGGAATGGTGAGCGCCATATCCATCGCTGTGTCGAGCATGTGGTCCAGCAAACTTATAAAAATATTGAAGTGATCATCGTAGACAATCACTCCACAGATGGTTCTTTTGAAAAAATTAAAACAGAATATCCCCATTTTATCTACATACAAAACGAAGATAATTTGGGCTTCGCAGTGGGTATGAATCAAGGAATCAAGATGGCTCAAGGGCAATATATTGTGGCCTTGAACCAAGATGTTTGCTTACACCATGATTTTATTTCTGAATGCGTCCATAGAATGTTTCAGAAAAATGCTGAAAAAATAGGAGCCATCGGAGGTCGGGTCTATTCCTGGACAAACGATCAGCTCACTGATGAACTTCGTCCAGGCGAAGGTGAAAGAGCTTACATGCGCAAATGCTTTCAAGTAATCGGAGGAATTTGGTCGGAAAAAGAAGCCTTTGTACTCAGTCCTACTGGAACTTCCACTTTTTTTAGAAAGGAAATGCTGAAGGATATCTACGAAACTACGGGTGATTATTATGATGAGCTCTTTGTAACAGGTTGGGAAGACTTGGATTTATTTTTGAGAATGCAGCTTTTGGGTTGGTCTTGTCTTTTTTTACCTTCGGCAATACTTTGGCATGTAGGTTCGGGCTCTGTAGGAGGTAAGTCCACCTTGATCTCAAAACCTCTTTCTTATCAAGCCCGAGCCCTGCGAAATCGATATTATACCATGATTAAGAATTTGCCAGGTCCGATTATCCTGTGGTTATTTCCATTTCTGATGATCACTGAACTTGGCTTATTACCTTACTTTATGTTACGTGCTCCAAAAACTATGTTCGCACTTTTATATGCTCGCTTTCAAACTATGATATCCTTTCCAAAGATTTTGAAAAAGCGAATAAGGATTCAAAGAAATCTTCGAACGCCTCCTTATTATTTGAAACAGTTTTTCGTATCATTTTAAACGAGGAAATCTCTATGTCATTTGATAAAAAATCCGTTTTAGTGACAGGTGGTACTGGCTCACTCGGTAAAGTATTAGTGCGACGTCTTTTATCAGGAAGTCAGGGAACTCCACGCAAAATTATTATTTTATCCCGCGACGAAGCCAAACAACATGAAATGCGTTTATCTTACCTACATAAAAAACATATTACTGATGAAGTAATCTATAAAAACTTCATGAATCTTTTGGAATTTAGAATAGGAGACGTGAGGGATTATTCAGACGTATGTTCTGCTATTCGAGATGTAGATATTATTATTAATGCAGCAGCTCTCAAACAAGTTCCAACTTGTGAATATTTTCCTGAGCAAGCACTCCTAACCAACTGTATAGGAGCCATGAATATTGTGAGAGCTGTCGCCGAACCCGGCAATCATGTCCAAACAATCGTTGGAATCAGCACTGACAAAGCTTGCAAACCTGTAAACGCCATGGGCATCACCAAATCCTTGCAAGAGAGAATTTTTATTTCCGCAAATGTGTTAAACAAAAAAGCAAGATTTGTATGTGTGCGCTACGGAAATGTGCTTGCTTCACGAGGCTCTGTCATTCCTCTCTTTCATGACCAAATTAAAAATGGTGGGCCCGTTACAATCACAGTAAATGAGATGACTCGATTCCTTTTGAGTCTGGAACAAGCCGTTGATACAGTCCTCTCTGCTATTAAAGAAGGAAAACCGGGTGAAATTTATTCACCTACAGCTCCTTCAGCCACTATTTTGAATATCGCAAAAGCTTTGATCGCAAAACGTGATATTCCTATTCAAGTAACCGGAATTCGTCCTGGAGAAAAGTTACATGAAATATTGGTATCCGAAGAAGAAGCCCATCATTGTGCCCGCCGTGGAACTTATTATGTGATTCTTCCCATGCTTCCTGAACTTAGGAATCTTAATGATACCCAAGAAACCAAAGTGCTCGACAAAGAATACAGCTCAGGCGATAAACCTATTGGACTAGCTGAAACCATTGAATTACTCAAACTTCACCATCTTATGGTGGAAGATGATGTAAACTTTGAACGAGACGAGTTACTTCGATGAATGTAGGGATTACAGGTGTAGAGGGACTCATTGGATTTCATCTTCGCGCTTTTTTAAAAAGCGGGCTTCTGCTCAGTGTTATTCCTGCAACTCGAGCCACCTTTAAAACTTGTGAGCTTCTGAACGAATTTGTTCGCCAAACTGATATCATCGTGCATCTAGCGGGTATGAATCGTGGAACAGACGAAGAAATTTACAATACCAATTTACAGCTGGCACAAAAGCTCATTGAATCCTGTGAATCTCAGAAAAAAACACCATACATCATTTTCGCATCATCCACCCACATCTTTCGAGAAACAATGTACGGTCAATCCAAGAAAAAATGTGCGGAGTTATTTCAAACATGGGCAGATCGTAATGGCGCTAAATTTACTTGTTTGATTTTACCGCACGTCTTTGGTGAAGGAGGCCGACCCTTTTATAATTCCGTTATTTCTACTTTTTGTTACCAAGTCGCAAACAATGAAAGACCTCAAGTTCAAAACGATTCCATATTAGAACTCGTCCATACACAAAGAGTCGCCAAGAAGATTCATGAAATTATCAATCAAAGCGAATACGGTCAAATTTCTCTAGCTGGAGAAAAAATAGCAGTTTCTGAAGCCTTAGAAAAAATCCTGGCGATGGATTCTCAATATCGCTCAGGAATTGTGCCGCTTTTTCAAAATGAGTTTGAATTATCTCTCTTTAATACTTATCGTTCTTACCTCTTTCCCAAACATTATCCTCTCTTTCCAAAACTGTATACCGACAACCGAGGGCGGCTTTTTGAAGCCGTGAAGTCTCTTAACTGCGGTCAGGCTTTTATCTCTACCACGAAACCGGAAATTACTCGGGGGAATCATTACCACTTAAGAAAATTCGAGCGTTTTTGCGTTATCGCCGGCACAGCACTCATTAAGCTGCGACGCTTGTTCCAAAGCGAAATCATCGAATTTTACGTTACGGGTGACAAACCTTCTTTTATTGATATTCCGACTTTCCATACGCATTTTATTACAAATATAGGTTCGGCAGAACTCACAACCCTTTTTTGGTCACATGAATTTTTTGATCCCAATAATTCGGATACTTACGTCGAAAAGGTATAAGCATTTATGCAAGAAAAAATTAAAATCATGACTGTAGTAGGAACTCGTCCTGAAATTATACGTCTTTCGAGAGTCATTCATTGTTTAGATAAAAATGCTTCCCATCTCCTTGTTCATACGGGACAAAACTATGACTATGAACTCAATGAGATATTTTTCCGGGATTTAGATCTTCGAAAACCAGATTATTTTTTGGAAGCCGCGGGAGCCACCGCCATTGAAACTATTGGACAAATCATGAGAAAGATGGAACCTGTGCTAGCAAAGGAAAAACCAGATGCTCTCTTGATTCTAGGGGATACCAATAGCTGTTTAGCTGCTTATGTGGCCAAGAGAAAAAAAATTCCGATTTTTCACATGGAAGCGGGAAATCGTTGCTTCGATGAAAGAGTTCCTGAAGAAGTCAACCGACGAATAGTAGATCACATTAGTGATATCAATCTTCCGTACAGCGATATTGCAAGATCTTATTTGATTCGTGAAGGAATCACACCCGATCGTATTATCAAAACAGGAAGTCCCTTATATGAAGTGTTGACTTATTATTCTGAGAAGATTGAAAAGTCCAAGATTTTACAAGAACTACAACTGAAACCTCGAGAGTTCTTCGTAGTAAGTAGCCACCGAGAGGAAAATATTGACTTAGAAGAAAATTTTTCCCGCCTTGCCCAAATATTCAATCTTATTGCAGAAAAATTTGGTAAAAAAATAATTGTTTCCACGCATCCAAGAATCCGAAAACGCATTGAGGATACCAAAATTAAATTCTCCAAAGATATTCTCTTCCTCAAACCTCTCGGATTTTTAGATTATATTCAACTACAACGAAATGCGCTCGCAGTATTGTCAGACAGTGGTACTATTACCGAAGAATCATCCATTCTCAATTTCCCAGCCCTCAACATTCGAGAAACGCACGAACGGCCCGAAGGCATGGAAGAAGCCTCTGTAATGATGACTGGACTGAATCCTGAACGAGTATTACAAGCATTACATACTGTTATGAAACAATCTTTTGGAGAATCACGTCGTTTTAGTTTGGTAAAAGACTATAACGCACCTAATATCTCCGAAAAAGTATTCCGCATCATCTTAAGCTATACGGATTATATTAATCGGGTTGTTTGGCAGAAACATTGAGTACAACCATGCAGGTAGAGTTTCTCGGACATGCCGGAATTTGCATTGATTCCGGAAAAACGAAAATGGTGATGGATGGATGGTTTTCTCCAGAGGGAGCCTTTGATGCTTCCTGGTATCAATTGCCTGCCAATCACCATTTGGGTCAACGTGATTGGTCGAGCTTAAACGCCGTAGCTGTATCTCATGAGCACATGGACCATCTCGACCCTTCTTTTTTGCAAAGCCTTCCAACAGAAATTCCACTTTATACTGTATCCTACAATTCTCCTCTTTTTACTCGCAAACTTCTCAAAAATAGTGGCCGTTCTTCAAAAATTCTTCTTACGGGTCGGGAATATAAGATCGGAGACATTCAAGTTCGCATCTGGACAGAAACCTCCCCCATGAATCAAGATTCCGTTTGGGTTTTTAAACATGGTGGATATTCCATCGTGCATACGGTAGATAGTCGCTTGACTGAAGAACAATGGGATGAAATTCTTAAGTTTATCGGAGCTTCTCCTAATTTGTTACTGATTCAATGTTCAGGTGCGAGTTGGTATCCCCTAATTTACGAAAACTATAATGATCAAACCAAGTACAAATTGGGTCTAATGAAGCGTGAGCACAAGCTCTCTTATGCCTTCTCGGTCGCAATGCGATTGAAAGCAAAAACAGTGGCAATTTGTGCAGGTCCACCTGCTTTTTTAGATGACTCTCTTTATTACGCTAATAAAGACCCTTCTTTTCCAACTCCGGGTGAATCGCAAAAATGGTTTTTACAAAAAGGTTATTGCGATCGAGTAGAAGCCCCATTACCTGGTGACAAAATCAATCTAGCCACCGGCGAACTTACTATAGATTCTGTAATGCATAAGGCTTTTTCTTGGAATCAAGTCGCCAGTTATATTGAAAAATATGCTCAGCAGATGAAGCCTCACATTACAGAGGTTTACCGCCGTGCAGATTCTTTGGAAATTCGCGACATGGATGTAGCCATTCAAACACATTTCTACCGAATGTTGGATTTAAGTCCCTACTTCAACGAACGTATCCAAATGAAAATGCTTCTCGATGTCGAAGGTCCTCAGGGAGGGCAATGGATCATTCATATTAGCAATAAACCAGAAGTTCGTCGTGCCACGCCTCAGGAGAGTTACCAATATTGCTACCGCTTGCACAGTCGATGGCTAAAGCGAATCTTAGTGGATGAAATCCCTTGGGAAGATTTTCTCTTAAGTCTGCGCTTCTCAGCTCATCGTAACCCCGATATTTATAATGATCATTTACTAGGTCTCTTAAAATTCAACGATAAAGCATCTTTAATCGCAGTAGAGCACTATGAAAAAAGTATTAGTCAAGAAACCATCGTTGTTACCACTGTTGACAATTCCCGTTTTGAAATTGCAAAGTATTGTCCACATGCGGGAGCTGCTATGGAAAAAGCTCCTATCGAAGGGCATCAGATCACTTGCCTGAATCACCATTACATCTTTGATTTGGATACAGGTAAATGTCTCACAAGCAATTGCAACCTTCGAACGAAAAAGTTATAGGAAGGAATCAAGAATGAGAAGCATTGATAAATTAAAAGAAGAGATGATAGAGCTTCTGCCCAAAATGGATTCCTCTCATTTCGATCCTCAAGTATTTTCATTAAGTGGTGTGATGGTGATTCGAAACGCCATGGATGCTTCAACAGTTATGACTTGGAAAAATGAATACAAACGGCAAATTGAAAAAGAACAAAGTCGTTATAAAAGTTATCATCCTGTTGAATTTTTAGATTTAAAAGATGGTTTGGATGGTATTTGGCGTAATCCTCGAATTCTTCAGGTTGTTTCGAAGATATTTGGCCCTAATGTTGGTTTATTTAAACGCCGCTTCGTCATTAAAGATAAAAATTTTCGGGGTACTGTTTTTCTTCATCAAGATACTGCTTACCAGATTGGAACAGTCGAAAAAACGTCGGTCTTCATTGCTATTTCCGAAGCAGGCCCCCAAAATGGTGGCATGATATTTTATCCGGGGACTTTTCGTTTTGGTTATCTCGGAGATGCAGGTGAAATTAATCGACAGGTTCTGCCCTCCGATTGGCCAACTTTACATCCTGCCTTAAAACCGGGAGATATGGCTTTAATGCATTCCTTAACGTGGCATGAATCGAGTAATTTCGTGGAAGGACCTGATCGCATTCTCACAGATTTTATTTATCAAAATGCAGAAGATCCTAGTACCATCGAAGTTGTAGCTGGTCATGGAGGTTGGTCCCCTAATTTTTTAAATGGTGGGAGAGGCCAAAATTTTCAAACCTCCTTATTTAAAAGGAGCCGTACAACCATCATTCAAGATCTCAAACAACAGTTGGAATCGAACTAAAAGATGAAAATTCTCCTTTTGCAAGAATGGTTTGATCCGGAACCCATGCTTAAGGGTTTATCCTTTGCAAAAGGTTTGAAAGCTTTAGGTCATGAGGTACAAGTTTTAACGGCCTTCCCAAATTTTCCCGGTGGAAAAGTATACGAAGGTTATAACATCAAATTTTTTCAAAAAGAAATTCTCGATGGAATTCCCATCATTCGGGTTCCACTTTACCCCAGTCATGATCGCTCTGGCCTGAAGCGGTTTTTCACCTATGCAAGTTTTGCCTTTTCCGCTTCAACAATTGGCCTCGCTCTTCTAAAACCTGTCCATCTTATATATGTTGTACATGCCCCACCAAGTGCTATTCTAGCTGCTTTAGCGCATAAATTATTTTCCAGCGTCCCTTTTATTTATGACATTCAAGATCTTTGGCCAGACTCTTTGCCTGCCACAGGCATGCTGCAGCGAGCTTGGATACTTAAATTGGTAAATGTATGGTGTAACTTTATTTATAAAGCTGCTCGACATCTCATCGTACAATCCCATGGCATGAAAGAACGACTGATTAAACGAGGGGTCCCTTCAGACAAGATTACAGTCGTTCATAATTGGGCAGATGAAGCATCAGATTCTTCTTTTTCTGAAAAGGATAATTTAGCGCAAAAATTAGGTTTTATAAACAAGTTCAACGTGGTCTTTGCAGGCACTCTGGGGAAAGCTCAAGGTTTGGAAGCAGTACTACAAGCTGCAAAAATTTTACAGATACATTCACCTCAGATTCAATTCGTTTTTGTTGGAAATGGGATCGAAGAAGAAAATTTAAAAACCTACGCAAATGTTTGTAATCTTAAAAACGTAAAGTTTTTACCTCGGGTGCCTTTTTCTGAAATTGGCAAGATTTTGAATTTAGCAGATGTGCTTTTGGTTCATTTAAAAAATGATCCCTTGTTTGAAATTACTATTCCTTCTAAAACTCAAGCTTATTTATCTGTAGGACGCCCAATACTTATGGCAGTGCCAGGAGAAAGTGCAGATCTCATAAAACGTGCGGGGGCAGGATTTGTATGCAAATCCGAAGATGCAGAAGCTATTGCAAAATCTGTCGAAACAATGTCAAAGATGTCTACCCAAGATTTGAAGCAAATGGGAGAAAATGGAAAAAAATTTTACAGAAATCAATTATCTCAGAGTGCGGGCTTGAATGCTACTCAACAAGTTTTAACCAAAATTTCTATTTCATGATTGCTTATGCTATCTAAAAAACAACGATTGATAAAACGAATTTTCGATCTTCTCCTGATCTTCGTGACACTTCCTCTCTACCTTTCTTTTTATTTCATCATTGCATTTCTGGTTCGTATATTTATGGGAAAACCCATTCTATTCAAAGAAAATCGAGCTGGCTGGCAAGGTCAAGTTTTTACGATGTGTAAATTCAGAACGATGAATGAAGCTCGCGATGAAAAGGGTATGCTCTTGCCTCCACAAATAAGAATCACAAAATTCGGCCACTTTCTTCGAAGCAGTAGTTTCGATGAACTTCCAGAACTTTGGAATGTTATCAAAGGAGAAATGAGTTTGGTGGGCCCCAGACCTTTGGGAGTCCGCTATCTAGAACGCTACACAGCTCAGCAAAAACGTCGACATATCATGAAACCAGGCCTTACCGGATGGGCACAGATCAATGGACGTAACATCATCAGTTGGAAAGAAAGGTTTGACCTCGATGTATGGTATGTAGACCATTGGAGTCTTATGCTTGATTTGAAAATCATCTTACTCACAATTTGGAAAGTCCTCAAACGAGATGAAATTGGACCCGAAGATAATCCTATCATGGAAGAATTTAGGGGCAATCAGAATGGAAATTAAAAAGCTTATATTTTCCCCTTGGCCTTATTTCGGAAAAGAAGAAATCGATGCGGTAACGAGTGTTCTTTCTTCTGGTAAAGTCAATCAATGGACTGGCCAAGAGATTTATTCTTTTGAAAAGGAATATGCTGATTATCTCGGAATAAAACATGCGATTGCATTGGCCAATGGCAGCGTAGCGCTTGATCTCGCTTTGCAAGTTTTAAATATAGGACCGGGAGATGAAGTGATCGTCACTCCTCGCACTTTCGTGGCCTCCTCCCATTGTATTGTATTGAAAGGCGCCACTCCTGTTTTTGCAGATGTGGATCCGGATAGTCAAAACATCACGGTTGAATCTGTTCAGAAAGTATTCACTCCAAAAACAAAAGCCATCATCGCTGTGCATCTTGGGGGTTGGCCTTGTGAGCTGAAAGCTCTCCGAGATTTTTGTAATGCTCACAAACTTTTCTTAATTGAAGATTGTGCTCAAGCCCATGGATCCAAATATGCCAATCTGCCGGCGGGATCTGTAGGGCATATTGCTACTTTTTCCTTTTGTCAGGATAAAATTTTAACCACCGGGGGCGAAGGGGGCTTGTTAGCTACGAATGATAGTGATCTTTGGGCAAAGGCGTGGTCTTTCAAAGATCATGGCAAAGATTATCAAACAATCTTTCATGAAAAACACCAGGGTTTCATTTGGGCCATCAAAAATTTTGGGACAAACTATAGAATGACAGAAATGCAAGCGGCCATTGGACGGATCGTTCTTCGTAAATTAGATGCCTGGGTTACAAAACGGCGTCAATTTGCATACATTCTCACCGAAGGCTTTTCAAATATTCCAGCTCTGAGATTAACTCTTCCTCCGGAAAACATTTATCATTCCTATTATAAATATTATGCTTTCATTCGTCCGGAAAAATTAAAGAGCGGCTGGACACGAGGCCGAATCCTAGAAAGCCTACAACAAAAGGGAATCCCTTGCTCGGCAGGGTCTTGCTCTGAGGTATACCTAGAAGAAGCCTACCAGAAAGCAGCATATCAAAAATCCAGATTAGCCGTGGCCAAGCAATTAGGTGAAACCGCGTTGATGTTTTTAGTTCATCCTACTCTCGATGATTCTCACATGCATTATATCGTTGAAAATATGAGAATTGTTATGACAGAAGCTTCCTAAGTAAGGAAATCCATGGAAATCGAAGAAACACATATCCCAGAGGTAAAGCTTATCCATCCCAAGAAATTTTCGGATCATCGAGGATTTTTTTCAGAAACTTATAATAAGAAAAGTTTTGAAAAGCATGGAATTAAATTAGATTTCGTACAGGATAATCATTCTTTCTCAATAGAAAAAGGAACTATTCGCGGCCTCCATTTTCAGACTCTCCCTTTTGCACAAGACAAATTAGTACGGGTGGTAAAAGGATCCATTTTTGATGTGGCTGTCGATATTAGAAAGCAATCTCCCACCTTTGGACAATATGTTTCGGCTATTTTAAGCTCAGAAGTTTGGAACCAAATTCTCATTCCCGTGGGCTTTGCACATGGATTTTGTACTTTAGAACCTCAGACAGAAGTGCTTTACAAAACCACTCATTATTATTCTCCGGAGCATGACCGAGGTATTATATGGAATGATACTACTCTCAATATTCCTTGGCCTCTTCCCTTCGATCAAATATTGATTTCGGACAAAGACAAACAACTACCCTCTTTTTTACAAATTCAGGATTGAACACTCATGACAAACTCATCTCATCATAATTTGAAACTTTTGGTTACCGGGGGCCTTGGTTTTATTGGCTCAAATTTTATTCGACATGTCTTGCAAACTACTTCTTGGTTCATGCTTAATTTAGACAAACAAACCTACGCTGGAAATCCTGAAAATTTAAAAGATATAGAAAAAAACCCCCGATATCAGTGGGTCAAAGGTGATATAGCCGATTCAAAGGTAGTTCAATCTCTCATGGAAAAAGCTGATATTGTAGTGAACTTTGCTGCAGAAACGCATGTCGATCGCTCTATTCTAAACCCACAAGCTTTTTTAGATACCAATGTTTTGGGCACTTTTACCCTACTTGAAGCAGCTCGCAAATCTCATCTCTCTCTTTTTCTACATGTAAGCACCGATGAAGTTTATGGTTCTATTGAAGAAGGTGAATTTTGTGAGCAGGACCCGCTTGCACCCAATAGTCCTTATGCCGCATCCAAGGCTTCTTCTGATCTTTTGGTGCGTGCTTACCAAAAAACTTACAAGCTTCCCACAGTCATCACACGTTGCTCCAATAATTTTGGTCCTTACCAATTCCCGGAAAAAGCCCTTCCACTTTTGATTACGAATGCAATGGAAAACTTACCCTTTCCTGTTTATGGCAATGGAAATCAAGTAAGGGATTGGACTTATGTTCTCGATCATGTACGAGCCATTCTCCTTTTAATTGAAAAAGCGAGTCCCGGAGAAATTTACAATATTGGTGGTACTTGTTCTATTTCAAATCAGGAAATTTTTAAAAAAATTCTAGCTCGGATGAAAAAACCCGCAGAACTTCTTCAAACAGTGCCCGATCGTCCAGGACATGACTTCCGTTACGCACTCAATTGTGATAAAATTCGCACTCTCGGATGGTCTCCAAAAATCTCTTTTGAGAAAGCACTCGAAGATACCATCGATTGGTATAAAAAATTCCAAAATTGGTGGAAACCACTCAAAGAAAAAACCAACTTTAAAAGTTACTATCAAGATCAATATAGCAACAGCCTTCCTGTTGTAAAACAGGTAAATTCATGAAAGTGCTCGTCATCGGACCGCAGGGTCAACTCGGATCTGATTTATTCAGAGTCAATGAAACGCTTCAAAAACCCTTTCATTTAATTCCTGTAGAAAAAAAGATTTTAAACCTCTTTGAGATTGGAAGCATTTCAAAAATTCTAGCTCAGTGGCAATTTGATACACTCGTCAACTGTTCCGCTTATAACCGAGTTGACTTAGTAGAAGAAGATTCTTCAGGAGCTTTTCGAATCAATGCCCATGCTGTTCGGGAAATGGCGGCAGCTTGCCATGCCCAAGGAGCGCGTTTAATTCATGTCAGCACCGACTACGTTTTCGATGGGAAAAATTCTCAAGCTTATCGAGAAAGCGATCTGCCCTTCCCCATCAATCTTTATGGTGCCTCAAAATTATTAGGAGAAGCTTTCGCAAGTCTAGAAAATGAGGATTCTTTGATCCTGCGTACTGCTTCTCTTTTTGGAATTTCCGAATCTTCAAGTAAACATGGAAACTTCGTGGAATCTATTTTGAAAGCAGCAAAGGAAAAAGGAATAGTACGCGTTGTAAACGATGTGACGATGTCTCCTACGGGCACTTATTCTCTTGCTCGTATTTTATTGGACTTTATTGAAAAAAAACCGGAAAAAGGTATTTATCATGCTGTAAATTCAGGCCAAGCAACCTGGTTTGAGTTTGCAAAGGCCATCCTTGATCGTACAGGAGTAAAATCCGAAATGATACCGGTGACCAGCAAAGAGTATCCCACTCAAGCAAAAAGGCCTACCTTAAGTGTTCTCGACAATTCTAAAACAGCACAAATTGTTGGCTCTATTCCTCATTGGAAAGAAGCACTAGATCATTATCTTCATGCCAAAGGACATTTAGTATGAAAGGAATTATTCTCGCCGGTGGTTCTGGAACACGGCTTCATCCAATGACTCAAGTTTTGAGTAAACATCTTTTACCTGTTTACGATAAGCCCATGATTTACTATCCCCTCTCGACTCTTATGCTCGCTGGAATCCGTGACATTCTCTTAATTTCAACTCTCCGAGATCTTCCTCTTTATCGGGAACTTTTAGGCACTGGAAATCAGTGGGGACTTCAACTCAGTTATGCAGAACAAAATTCTCCCGATGGAATTCCACAAGCTTTTTTAATTGGATCAAAATTTATAGCAAACAATTCTTGTGCTTTAATCTTGGGTGATAATATTTTTTATGGCCATGGATTATCAAATCTGTTGCAACAAGCCAGAGAACGGAAAGAAAAAACTACTATTTTTTCTTACTATGTAAAAGATCCCGAGCGTTATGGGGTCGTGGAACTTAACTCACAAGGGGAACCCATAAAAATTGTTGAAAAACCAAAAGAACCGAAGTCAAATTATGCTGTCACGGGCCTTTACTTTTACGATCCTCAAGTGGTCGAAATTACAAAAAAACTAAAACCTTCGTCACGCGGTGAACTTGAAATCACGGATATAAACAACTATTATCTTGAGCACCGCTTACTCCACGTCGAAAAGTTAGGACGAGGCCATACTTGGCTTGATACAGGAACCCCGACTTCTCTTCTGCAAGCTGCCAACTTTATTGAAACAGTGGAGGAAAGGCAGGGTTTGAAAATTGCCTGTGTGGAAGAAATAGCTTATCGCATGGGTTTTATTGACAAAGTTCAGATGGAAAAACTAGTTCACTTTTTAAGGAAAACAAGTTATGGAAGCTATCTGTCATTACTCCAAAAGAGTTTGTAAAATTTCATAATAGACTGATGTAAAATCAAAAAAAGTCGTAAAACCTTATGAATGAATATGGTATTCGGATAAAATTTTGTCTTCATCGTGTCGAGCAGAGTGAAAACATTTCGGGACAATGGGAACATTTGGCAGTCGCTCTGAAAGAAATGGATGAGTTAGGGTGCGCTCCTATTATTGATGGGTGTCCATCTGGAAATATCGCTTTTAAAGTAGATAATGGCATCATTGTTTCAAGAAGCCGTCGCAGCGCAATAGACATAGGGATACAAGATTTCGTCAAAGTATTAAATTTCGATTTCAAGGAATGGGAGGCCCAGTATATCAGTGCAGACGAGAGCATTTGCCCCACCTCTGATACTCCCTTGTATTGGTCTACTCTGATGGAAACTCCCCATCAGTTAGGCTGGAAAGAAAACCCACAAGTGGCCATTCATGGCCATTTCTTCGATACTCAGGAAGCAGCGAACAATTTGAATATTCCTATTTCCCAAAGAGAAACAGAGTTTGGCACACCTGAAGATCTTGAAGCTTTATTGCAACTTTTAAAGAATTACCCTTATCCCACCTATAAAATTTTCATCCGAAAAGGGCATGGGTTTTTCATCCTAGCAAACACCATTCGGCAAGCGATTGATTTAGTAGTCACTATGATAGAAAAAAACAGGAAATTAAACCCTTCAACTCAAGGGAAACAGGTCTTGGAGGAGAGAAGTCAATAGCCCATTTTTTTACTATATTCTTGATATTTATAAAGAATAGTTATATTAGTACAAAACCTTTCTATGAAACACAGAATCACCTTGTTAACAATTGATGTTCTTTTCTTGGTTGTTTCCTTCTTCCTTGCTGCCTATTGGTTTAACCTTTCTGGCCAATTTTGGTCGTTTTTAGCCTTCTCCGTCATCATCAAAGTACTCTTATTTATCAGATTAGGCTTGTATAATGCTATTCTTCGATATGCCGGATTGCCTTTGGCAGTCACTATCATCAAGGCTACAGCATTTGCTTCCGTATTATGTTTCTTAGCTTTTCACATAGCTTCTCCAGAAAAAATTGCGCTAGGTTTTTTTGTCACGGACTTTTTGCTGACGAGTTTTTGTATTGGTTTGACTCGTTTTGTTCCTCGTTATTTTTCCGAATCGGGCCGACAATGGGGACAAAAAAGAATATTAATTTATGGAGCCGGAGAGTTAGGTGAACAGGTTGCGAGAAAAATTTTAAGGGATCCAGGCGAATATCGTTTAGTAGGTTTTCTCGATGATAGTTCAACCAAGATCGGCAAAAAACTTCACAATCTTCCTATTTTCGGACCTCTGTCCAAAGTAAATTCTTTGTTGAAAGAACTGAATATTTCAGAGCTCATTATTTCTATTTCAGCACTCACTGGTGAAGAAATTCGGAATCTCACTCATGAGTGCCGTAAACATGGTATCTTTTGTCGCATTGTACCGACCTTCTCGGATATGCTCAAAAAGGATATCAATATTAAAAATTTGGATATCGCTGATCTTTTAAAGCGGGATCCTAAAGATTTAGATGAGTTTCAGATCCATCGTTTGATCAAAGGAAAAATAATCATGATTAGTGGAGCCGGAGGCTCTATAGGATCTGAATTGGCCCGTCAATGTATGCGCTATGGGGCTAAGAGGCTTATTTTGGTCGATCATTCAGAACTTAATCTTTATTCCATCCAAGAAGAGTTCTCTTCCAAATATGATTCGGTGAGATTGAAATATTGCCTTCTGAATATTCTGAATTATGAACATCTGGAAAGCATTATGGCAGAAGAGAAGCCTTCCATTTTTCTTCATGCCGCAGCTTATAAGCATGTTCCCATTGTCGAAGAAAACCCTCATGAAGGAATCATTAATAATGTCCAAGGAACCATGCAGACTGCTATGTTGGCTGAAAGGTACAACATTGAAAAATACATCTTCATCTCAACCGATAAGGCAGTTAAACCTACAAGTATAATGGGGGCAAGTAAGAGAATCTGTGAATTGTTTATTCAAAATTTCAATATTCAAAGTAAAACAGAATTTGTGGCTGTTCGATTCGGGAATGTTTTAGGTAGCTCTGGAAGTGTTGTTCCTAAATTTATCTCACAAATCAATGAAGGGGGTCCTGTCACCGTCACACACCCCGAAGTCACTCGTTATTTCATGTTAATTACAGAAGCCATTCAATTAGTATTACAAGCGGCTAGCATTGGAAGCGGAGGCGAAGTATTCATTTTGAATATGGGTAAACCTGTTCGCATTGCGGAAATGGCGGAGGAAATTATTTTCTTATCGGGAAGGGAACCCCATACAGATATCAAAATAGAATACACAGGCCTTCGAGCTGGTGAAAAACTTTATGAAGAACTCTTACATGACGAAACGGAGAAGAAAACTCAATACAAAAATATTACCATCGGACATGCAACCCATGTCAATTGGCTCAAACTAAACCAACAAATTGAAGATCTTCTCCAATGTGCCCAACGATTGGATCGCTTTCAATTATTACATGTCATTAAAAAAATTGTTCCGGAATTTTTCCATTCGGATCTTGTAGAGCCCACCATGGCCAATAAAGGTCTTACCTTAGAAACCATTCAAGTAAATCCTGTATTAAGTCCTTATTTAAGGACAAGAACTGGATAGGCCAGAACAGTATTCGTTTGATACTTCTTGGGAGCTAAGCCCTCGATTGAAGATCATCGTATCATCTATGGAACCATCAAATTCAATATTTTGGCCTACTCCTGCATTGCAATAGTCACCAATACAAAATTCCTGATTCCCATTGAGAATGTCCCCTGAATTAGGAACAGTGGCTTCCAATGCACTATCGACATACATTTTTTGATTCATTCCATTATAAGTACCCATCACATGATGCCAACTTCCATTGTTAATAGAGCTTACAGAAATAGAATTAACAGAAAGTGTCGGAGCAGCAGAGGTAATTGTTCCAAAAATGACCGTACCATTTCCATCTACCGGATTCATTTTTAAAGCATATGAAGAAGGATCCACCCAAGCTTTAGCTACAATAGCTTTATTTCCTAACACAGAGCTTGTTTTCACCCAAGTTTGGATACTTAAAGCCGCCATCCCTTCTAAAGTCGAATTATCTCCCACCAAGATATAATCATTCATTCCATCCAGCAGGAGTTGTTCTGCTAAAAGATCTGCCATAGGAGGCACCAACCAAACAGGTCCACCATGCGGCACACCGTGATTATTATTTCCCGAATAATCACAAACGGTTTTCCCAGATCCCATAGGAGCACCCGCACAAAGAGGTCCCGCTGGGTTTTCATCAAACCTCCACCACCCCACCACACTATTATCTGTATTAAAATGTCTTACGGCACTACAGGTGATTCCTGGGGGGTTATTTCGGCCATCATTCGCACAAACTTTCCAAGCATAGTGAGAATTGAAGATAAGAGAGCTTGAAGTGCCCATCGGATGAGCAGCTACCCACGCAGGGCTTGGAGTATATAGAGGCCGATTATCTGTTGAAGCCTGAATCACAAAATTTGTACCTAACACCCCTGTTCTGTAAGGAACTGCTCCTAAGGGAAGAGGATCCATCGCTCCTACCACGGGCTCGAAATACACGTCGTAAGTCACCGTATCCCCCACATCCGCATCCGTAGAAGCCATCCAGCTTAAATACAAGCGTGTAGGAGCCCATGTAATATTATCAGCAGGTTGCACCGCTAATACAGGGGCCGTAGGCATATTCAAATTACCTACATTGTAAGTGCGCGTTTCGCTTTCAGCACTACGCCCATACATATCGCGCACCACCACCTTCCATTGATGAGAAGTCTGGCTCGTTAATCCAGCTACTGTAAAATGAGTAGGAGCTATTCCTGCTGCAGTGGGCATTCCGGGTAAGGCTCCTAGCCCCTCATAAACATCATAGACGATTCCATCTCCTGCTACCGCAGACCATGTAAGATCGATGGAATTCACTGTAATTAAGGAACCCGGTGCCGGAGCATTTGCAGGGCTCATTAACATGGGAGGATTTAAAGCAGGAATGGTAGTAAAATTTCGCGTTTCACTGGTAGAAGATCTTCCGTAAATATCTCTTGCTACCACTCGCCATTGATAACTAAGCCCCCAGCTAAGAGCATTAACACTAAAATGGGTCTCCGCTTGGCCCGTCGAAACAATCAGGGGTGCCCCGCCAGCCGAGCCTAAATAAACATCGTAAACAATGCCCTCCCCTGTCACCGCAGACCATGTAAGATTCAGAGGATTTAAATTAGTAAGAACCACTCCATTGGGGGGAGTTTGTAATTGGGGTTCCGGCAAATCATTTAAAGAGTTGACTACCGCCCCAAAAACATTCTCAATCATGCTCCCACCGGGCGTGCCCGCCCAAACCACCAAGAAATTATTCATATCACTTGCCACTTCGGCCAGATGATTATTTGTGCTCGCCCCAGAAACCGTCACAGGGCCACGGCGAAGGGCAAAAGCATCATCAAAAATTGCTGCTTTGAGATCCCCTCCTTGGCTATAAGCCAATAAAAACCGCTGGGGGTCAAGCGAAGCATCGGGGCGAGTACCCCCTATTCCTAAACTTCCCCCCAATCGGGGTTCCGTTTTCGCAGGAGCCGCTCCCAGATCAAGATTCGTTGCTTCTCCCATGACAGTAACGCTCGTATCATTCGTATTCAAACGTTTTAAAGAAATATTGCTAGCATCATCGTAAGCCAAAAAAGTATTTTGAGTAAAAGAAGCAATATCAGGGTTATGATAGGTGCTTCCCTCAGGAGCATTGGCCACAATATCTGCCACCATTGTGTTAGAGACTGTCGCATCATTACTATTATTCAGTGTAACTTTTTTCGCGCCAATATCTCCCTTGGTGGCACCGCCAGCCCTTGCATATTCAAAGGCAACCATAAAATCGGATCGTCCGCTATTATAGGCAATTCGGGGTTTAGAAGCGCGAAAAACATTATCTAAGGTGGGGCATGTTGCCATAACCGTTGAAGGGTCGGTATAAACGGCGAAAATGGGTTTGTTCGAGGCGCCTGCAGTCGGAGAAAAATTTTGATCTACGTATCTTGCATAAATAGAAAAAGAATCCCTGCGATTTGGATCTACGCAACCATTAAAATCTTTGTTGCTTTGCCAGGTAGTAACAAAACCATCGGATCCTAGTTTGGGGGCGACATCAGGATTGAGCGATTGGGCCCAAGCCTGCACTTGAGCATCATTGGCAACAGGGGTTCCTACATTCGAAGAAACCCATACCCGTGAAATTAAAATTCCTTCTTGCCAAGACGGGGAAGAGGCCGTGAGGTTATCGGCATTCACCATTTTAGCGATCAGGCTTGAAAAGTTTTTGCCGCTTTCATTATCACTCCCATCGGAATTATGGGCAATACTCGCGTGCCCATGAAGTTCCCAAACAATTAAATAGCGCCCATTATTGTAGGCCACCGCCGGATTAGACGCCTTAGGACAATCTGAAGGAGTAGTGATCTCTCCATTATCCGCATCAAACGCGGCATAAAAACATCCTTGTGTCGTACGAGGGGCACTGATTAAAGCAGGGGTGCCCACCGAAGCTCCCGTGCGACTTCTAAACTGGCCCATGATTCCAAAAACACCTGGAGAGGTTTCTTCCTCCCACACTACTAAATAACGTTGATTGACAGGGTCATAGGCGCTATCGGGGTTGGTAGGATCGAGGCCAGGATCTCCACTTGAAATCGTCATCACGTGGTCTGCATTCGCCACATTACCCAAACGCAAAAGCGAAGACCCCGAGATAGATTCAAAAATATTCTTCTGACGCCAAAGATCGCGCTCCTTCATACGGTCTGCCCAAGCCGCTTTTTGAATACCATCTACCGTCAAGTAAGGCTTACTTTCGTTTTTCGTAGAGAGAATATCAGCGAGCACTTCGGGTTTTAAGGCTTGAGAAATGGGTTTTAAAAAGTAATCTTGATAAAGTTTGAGTTGATCGTAAAAATCACTCGACTTTGCTAAAGCAGAAGAAATGCTAGAAGCAAAAATAACGACCATCATAAAAAGACGTATAAGACTTTTACGCATGAATCCCTCCTCGAAGGAATGGCTGCCCCCTTCTTTTATTGAGTTATTGAGATAATCGCAAGTTTAAACAATAAGTTGCGGATTATTTTAAGTGCTTAGGGAAGGTAAAAAAGGGGTTACTTAATACCATAGAGCCTTAACTTGTCATAAAGGGTGGATTTAGCGATGCCTAGGGCCCTCGCGGTGGCTATTTTATTGTGATTTTGAGCCTGAAATTCCTTTAAAATAAATTGTTTTTCGATTTCCTCCAATTTGCCGTTCATGGGGTTTTTTGAGGGGCCTGACACTGCTTCGTTCCCTCGAGTTATTTCTAAAAAAGAGAAATCAGAAGCCTGTAAAATTTCATTTTTAACCAAAATCAAGGCTCGTTGTATGGCATTCTTAAGCTCTCTCACATTTCCCCACCAGGGGTATTGAACAAGAAATTCTCGGCATTCTTTGCTTAAGGAAAGCTTTCTTTCGGGAGGAGTCAAAAAGCTTAAAAAATGCTCTGCCAAAATAGGCACGTCTTCTTTTCTTAAGCGAAGTGGCGGAAGAAAAAGTGGAAAAACATGGAGCCTAAAAAACAAATCCTCTCTAAAAGTTTTATGGGCTATCATTTCTGATAAATCTCGATGGGTTGCACATACGATTCTCACATCAACGCCTATTTCTTCACTACCTCCTACCCGACGTAATTTTCCTGTTTCCAAAATCCGCAGAAAACTTGCCTGCAATTCTAAAGGGAGTTCGCCGATTTCATCGAGAAAAAGAGTTCCTCCGCTGGCTTGCTCAAAAACGCCTTTGTGTGGCTGGTGAGCACCCGTAAATGCCCCCTTCTCATGGCCAAAAAATTCACTTTGAATGAGCTCCTTGGCAATGGCACCGCAATTGAGGGCTATCCAGGGGCCTGATTTTCGAGGAGACAAATCATGAAGGCATTTTGCCACTAATTCTTTGCCCGTTCCCGTTTCACCCAAAATACAAACTGGTATATTCACAGGCGCCACTTGCTGAATAAGAGCGTAAAGTTCGCGCATGATTTTAGATTGGCCCACTAAAGGGCCAAACTCATGCGTGTAAACAGGCTGAATCTTTTTCTGATGAGAAATAGATTCTAGTTTTAGCTCGCTTTTTCCCATTTGAAGGGGAATTCCCACTTTTGCCTCCACTTCCCCTATCTTTATCCCATTCATGAAAGTTCCATTGGTAGACTGCAAATCGTAAATGATCACTTTGTTATGCTGAGAAATAAGTTTGGCATGCACTTCAGAAACAAAAGGATCTACGAGTTTAATATCGCAAGACGACGACTTGCCAATCGTAAGTACGGCTTGTTGGAGGGGATAAATTTTTAGTTCTTCTCCCGGAGATAATACATGCAATTCGAGAGATTCGTAGTGAAGGGTATCTTCCACTCGCGAAAGATGCAGAACTTGAGTTCTTTGCATCCCCGCATCAGATACATAGGTTTCGTCATTTTTCTTTTCATTTTCCTGGGAATGAGAAAAAGAAATCTGCCAGTTTTCTAGCTCTAAATGATCTTTTTCTAGAAAGGGTGCGCTTTCGATTTCATGGCCATTGAGCTTTAATTTTGCCTTGCCTAAATTCTTTACAAAATAAGACCCTTCAATTTGATAAACAGCCAATTGAAGACGAGAAATGGTTGGTTCATTCAAAACAATGTCACATGCTTGTGATCGACCAATTTGAATGTTTTCCTTACTTAAAGGAACTTGCAAAAGAGTTTTACCGTGTTGGGAAAAGAGGAGGTGGGGCATAGGATTCCTTTTAATTCAAAAAAATTTTTAATTTAATAGGTATAATAAGCATTAGAAACCTGTTCACTAGTAATAGATTTATTATATATTATAACATCATCCATTATGCCTGGAAACCATGGTGCAGAGAGAGGAAGAAAAGATCTCGTACCAATTTCTAATGGATCAGGAGAAGGTATATTACGACTAAAAGGACCAGCTATTACGTTGGTGACTGGCAATAGAATTCCATCCTTATATAAAGAAATAGTTTTTGTACTGTGTTCATAAGTCCCAACTGCCACATAAGTTATATCAGTATTTATTGCACCTAGCTGATTTGCATTTTGTTCTCCATCCTCTCCTGTTACAACAAAAAGTAGTCTCATTGGAGAGGCACCACCATCTATTCTTAAATTATAACCATAACCATTTGATCTTTTGTCAATTACTTCATGATAGTCATCGATAGTTATTTTTAATTTAACTTGAAGACTTACACTTGTTGGATTTAAAGAAACTGAATTCGCTACTTCAATCTTATCATCCACCCCATCAAACTGAAGGGCACCGCCAAGCAGAGTTGAATTTGGAGAGAGCCAGGTTGGAGTTCCATAATTCTTTCCATGATTCCCCTTTCCCGAATAATCACAGACTGTTTCTCCAAAATCTCCGGCGGGGCCCCCTAATAGAGACGGACATGCTGAACCCACTGGGTTTTCATCAAACCTCCACCACCCCACCACACTGTCATCGGTATTAAAAATTCTTTGAATACTGCAAGCCGTCGCCCCAAACTTATCACGAGCACATATTTTCCAAGTATAGGTACGCAGAGGGGCTAAATATAGAGGACTCACCACATCTGGAAAGAATTCACTTCTATTATCGGTAGAGGCCTGAATAATAAAATGAGTTTGAGTGATTCCCTTCTTATAAGGGATCGCATTAGGAGAAATTCCATTTCCTTCCACAAAATAAACATCATACACCACCTGATCTTCAGCATCAGGATCTGTAGAGGAACTCCAAGAAAGATAAAGACGCGTAGGGGCCCACTTAACGCCATTGTGTGGCTCATCCGCCAAAGCTGGAGCCGAAGGGGCATGATTCGGATTTTCTAAGGTACAATTTGCACTACAACCATCCCCGCTCACCGTATTTCCATCGTCGCAGCATTCTTCATTCTCTTTCACGCCATTCCCACAAATCGCTTCCCCCACTTCTAAAGCACAATGCAAATTACAACCATCGCTGTTATTCGTATTGCCATCGTCACAGGACTCATTTTCATTAAGCAGAGTATTTCCACAATTTTGAGCAAAAAGATTTAAATCAGGCAAAGAAGCCGACCCAGCACCGCCACCGCCGCAGCTCATTATCCCAAAGAAAGGTAGGACTAAAAAAACAAGATAAAACAAGAAAAGTTTAGAAAATAAAGAACGCATGTTTTCCCTCAAACATGTGTCCCCTTTGTATACAGAAGAGGAGAAGGCCTTAGCATTCAAGACCATGAAAAGAAAGGGGAAAAATAGTTTAACATAATTAACTATATTATTGACAATAGTTAATTATATTGTCATTATTACGACAAGATGAAAATCGAAACCATGAAACAAGCCCTCAAAGTCTTGGATCAAAAATTGGGGCTCAAAGGAAGCTCCCTCCTTAAACTGCTCATCGGTGGAGGCAGTGCCCTCACTCTCGCTCATGGAATTCCTCTCCAAACAGCAGATATTGACGGAGTTCCTTTCAAAAGCAATATTGATTTAGCCCTCCTTGATAAAGCGGTCAAAGAAACAGGCAAAGAACTCAAAATATCTCCGGATTGGCTGAACCCCTATTTCGGAACTTTTCTCATGAGCCTCCCCGCAGATTATGGGCATCGTCTTGTATCTGTTTATAAAGGAAAAACTCTTGAAGCTTACGGACTCGGCCTCAACGATTTACTCATCATGAAATGTTTCGCTGGAAGAGAAAAAGACATTCCGCATGCCAAAGTGCTCATCAAAAAAGGGGCAAATATCGATTTTGTACAAGATCACCTCGAAAGCCTGATTGCCAAAAATATTCCGGGAGCAAAATCGGCAGTGGATTTTCTTTTCGAAATAGAAGAACAGATGGAGATTCTATGAATAAGAGTACGGGGATGACCATGGCGAATCCCCGCCCTCATAGGAGCATAAATGCTGCTTAAAAGCCCTCCCAATGAGAATCATTTGCAACGCATTTATTATGAACTGGCACTTCAAGGCGCCTCCTGTGTCGGTGAAAAAAAATCATGGCCTTATTCCATTCAAAATATTGAAGAACTGATTGCATTGGGATCAGAAATGAGTCGTTATGATCCAAGACTTTTTGGAATTCTGGTTGAGTTTTTTGCAAAAAATATTTCCAAAATCAATCCTCAACAATTAAGAAATTACTATCCAAAAATGGAAACTCCTCAAATTGTAGCCGTTATTGCTGAATTTGCCAAACAAGGCTCCTCAAACAAAGAATTGAATTTCTTGATGGATTATCTACAGAGAGGCCTTCAAGCTGTTTCCACCCAACTCTATTTCAAAAATCTGTATTCTCCTGGCGGAAAAATGATGCAACGAGCTGCCGAAGAAAGCCTCGCTCAATATAAAAAATGGGGCTTTCTCGCTACAGAATCGCCCACCCTCGATGTCTACACAAAAAAAACCGCCGGATACCCGGATATTTTTTCAAGACGAAATATTTTGAAACGTTTGTTCGAGAAAAAAAAAGAAGTTCGGATGAAAGATTACCTCGAATGTTTGGGAGGAAAAATTTCTCGTCAACAAGCGCTGAAAGATTTAGGAAACTTCGCTAATCTAAAAGGCCAAGGACGAGGAGCAGTTTGGAAAATAAATTAAATTGTGTAAGGTAACAGACGGAGGTCTGGAAATCTTACCGTGTAGTTGCGTACATTAATTTGGCACCGGGCATTTTATAATAAACAAGGTGAAGTTTTTCCTGAGAATCGACGGCTAATTTGAGAGGGAAATTGTCCTGAATACCTGCAGAGTCAATAAGAAGAGTAAACCAATCCTGATCTTCTTGGCCCTGTGCAGCGTAATAAAGAACATTATTAAGAGCGTCAAAAAAAGCAACGTATAGTTTATTATTCCCTGCCGATAGGGAAATATATTTTCCAACAGTAATATCCGACTCATTATGAATGGTCAAAAAAGTATCCGAAGAATTTCCCACACCGACATCAAAAGAAATAATATCTAGAGCATTATGAATATCATGATATGCAATCCAATTCGCATTAACACTATCAGAAACTATCGAACAATTGATTCCATCTGTTAATCCATTGCTCAACCTATTCCATATATTTCCTACCTTCTTCGCGTAAATTAATTCTCCTCCTTGACTATAACAAATTCGCGGGCCGACATTATCTACAGTTAAATCTACTTGTGGGTTATCGTTTGGAAATGAAGAAGGTTCCACACTTGAATCGATCTGCCAAGTTCCAGAAACATTATTCAAATACCATAAAGTCTTAGTGTTGGGTTGCAGCATCTTTAAAAAAGTTGCCAGATGCAATTTATCATTTCTATCTCGTACTAAAGAAGTGTTTCCTACAAAAACACTATAAAGAGGACCTGTAACGACCGTTTCATCCCAACCAGCACCTGGAATTTTCCTATCATATACTATTAGGCCAACTGGCACCGTTCCCAAATACAAAAACCATGAATTGAACACGACATGGATTACATCATGAGAATCAATGGCAATAGAAGGAGAAGTTACATAAATACCTGCGTTACTCAGAGTTTCACTTGTCCAGTTACCACTTCGATTGGTCAAATAATAAATACCATTTCCATTCTTGCATACGATATGAACCTTGTTTTGGGAATCCACAGCTAAATCGACATCAGCGGGATCTCCGCAAAATTCACTGAGATCTCTAAACCCCCAAACGTCAATTTCAGCCGATGCTGGCTCTGAAATATTTCCCGCCGCATCCTTTACCCACAAAAAAACTTTCTTATTTCCCCCTCCAGAAGATAATGAAAAATTATTCAAAGTAAGATTGATTGATGAAACTCCTCTCACCGATGTCCATCCTGTAGAATTCATGTCAGGAGTTTGATTTTGCAAAGAAGTAAAATAAGCAACCACACGATCATTATCTTCCGCTTCAATATGAAGCCGGACACGATTAGAGTTTGCTGTAGGTGCATCCTCATTAATAGATAATTTCGCTGTTGGTTTCTGATTGTCATTCACCAATGAAGTATCGGCATTATTATTGGTATTATTGGGAGGCTGATTTGTACTTGTAGTATCTGGAGATCCAACACTGCCAGTTCCTCCACCACCACATGCCGTCAAGCAACAGATAATCCATGTTAACAAAACCTTTTTTTTCATAAAATCCTCCTCAATAATTTAAAAATGAATTTTTTACTTCATCCGCCATCAAATCTCTGGAATAAATCAACACCTCAGACATACGACCTTCATAAAAAGAATTAAAACGACTGGAATGGGCTATCCAAAGGGGGTTTGTGTTATTCAAAATATTTCCATTCATTGTTTGGGTAGACAATAAAATACCATTTTTATACAAACTCGCATCGTTTCCATTATAAACGCCGATTAGATGTTCCCATTCATTCAACGTTGCTACAAAAGAAAGACCAAAAAGCCGGTTTCCTATCCACAAATAAATGTCTGTCCCTCTTCCAAATGAAAAAGCATAACCGGTATTATCAGTAGCTTCAGAGGAACTAAGCTTAGACAAAAATGGGCGGTCAGTTGTATCACCGAAACTTTTTAGATATTGCATCACTTCGACTGTCAATGTGTTGGAAGGATTAAGAGAAGGAGAGTTAGGAACAACAATATAATTTTCTTCCACTTCAATAGCAGCACCTAAAATTCCATTATTCAATGAAGGAATCCAGACTATACCTCCTTGAGGAACTCCATGATTCCCCTTTCCCGAATAATCACAGACTGTTTCTCCAAAATCTCCTGCGGGACCCCCTAATAGAGGGGGACATGCTGAACCCGCTGGGTTTTCATCAAACCTCCACCACCCCACCACACTGTCATCGGTATTAAAAATTCTTTGAATACTGCAAGCCGTCGCTCCAAACTTATCACGAGCACATATTTTCCAAGTATAAGTACGCAGAGGGGCTAAATATAGAGGACTCACCACATCTGGAAAGAATTCACTTCTATTATCGGTAGAGGCCTGAATAATAAAATGGGTTTGAGTGATTCCCTTCTTATAAGGGATCGCATTAGGAGAAATTCCATTTCCTTCCACAAAATAAACATCATACACCACCTGATCTTCAGCATCAGGATCTGTAGAGGAACTCCAAGAAAGATAAA